>OLHJ01000008.1_pt1 | contig 163871 bp, 154 predicted proteins | sample 1609491 | NCBI WGS metagenome assembly OLHJ01 (sample SAMN05416861, study PRJEB24817) | seawater metagenome | isolation source: Sea water | place: Canada:Atlantic | collected 2013-11
GCGAATGAGGGTCAGAGGTTAGCATTTGAATTGCTGCATCCTCTCGATATTTGGCTCGCCACACTTGCGCCCAACTTAAGAAGAACCTTTGATCACCGGTTAGACCGTCGATAATTGGAGCCTCTTCGCCATTCAATGCCATCTTGTAGGCGCGGTAAGCGATAGAGAGACCACCGACATCACCGATGTTTTCGCCTAAGGTAAAATTGCCATCGACAAAATAGCCGCTGACAGGTTCGAACTGATCATACTGTGCGGCGAGCGCTGTTGTTAGTAGATCAAAATTGGCGCGATCCTCATCTGTCCACCAATTCCGTTGCACACCTTGAGCGTCGGACTTAGAGCCCTGGTCGTCAAAACCATGGCCCATCTCATGACCGATTACTGCACCGATACCACCGTAGTTAACTGCTGGATCAGCCGCGGCGTCGAAGAAGGGCGGCTGCAAAATTCCAGCAGGAAATACGATCTCGTTAAAAGAGGAATTGTAATAGGCGTTTACAGTTTGCGGAGTCATACGCCACTCTTCGCGATTTGTCGGTTTGCCAAGCCGGCTTAGATTGTCTTCATAATAAAACTCGCGAATGTTCTGCGCGTTTGCGAACAAATTATCCCGGCTTATCTCTATAGAAGATAGGTCTTTCCATTCGTCAGGATAGGCAATCTTAGGTCGGAAGGCATTCAGCTTAGTCATTGCCTCGTCTTTGGTCTCGGCACCCATCCAGTCGAGTTGTTCAATACTCTGTGCGAGGGCGCCGCGCAAATTCGATACTAGATCTTCCATCTGCTGTTTAGCTGATTCAGGAAAATGTCTTTCCACATAAACTTGGCCTAAAGCTTCACCGAGGCTACTTCTGGACCCTATTCTTGCAACGCCCCTCTCCCAACGCTCTCTCTGGGCAGGTACTCCACGTAATACTGTCGAATAGAAATTGAAATTTTCAAGATCTATCTCTGCTGACAATATACTCGCGTTGTTGGAAATGAAATGATAAGTCATGTAGCTATTCCAATCGGCGACCGGAATTTCTGAGATCAAACTGATGATCGGAGCCATCGCACTAGGATAGGAAACATTGAGATTAGTCAGCTCTTGAACACCACCGGCAGAAAAATAGTTGTTCCAATCGAAGTCGGGATAAGCGGCGAGGAATTCATCGTAGCTCATGGGGTTATAAGTAAGATCGCGATTGCGACGATCTGCTCTTGGCCAAATGTGTTCGGCGATTCGCGTTTCGACCGCTAACACGGATGCTGCCTTTGTCGCACTGTCTTCGACGTTTGCAAAATCTAACATGCGCTCAATATGAGCTATGTACTCTTCTCGCACCTCTAGAAAGCGTTCAGTATCTTCTAAGTAGTAGTCACGGTCTGGCAGTCCAATACCCCCCACAGAAACACCAAGCTGATGACGATCTGAATTGCTGCGGTCAGTGCCGATGCTAAAACTGATGGGAGTCGCAGTGGTATCGATGCGCGCGCGCCCAAATGCGCTGACCAGCTCTGCGACAGTGTCGATCTCTGCAAGATTGGCTAGGCCGGGCAGCAGGGGACTTATGCCTAGCGCATCAAGGGCCTCAGTATTCATGTAGCTCAGATAGTAGTCGCTGATCTTTTGCTCCATCGAATCTTCAGCAGGCTCGATTGAGCTTAGATCATTGATGATTGTTCTGACTCTTTCATCAGATCGATCTACAAGATCATTGAAAGAGCCATGGGTGCTTCTATCTGCGGGCAATTCGTAGCTATCCAGCCAGCGGCCATTTGCGAAGCGAAAAAAATCATCGCCTGGGCGTGTTGATAAATCTTGGTGTGAAAGATCTATGCCGAAACTGCCTAGTTCGGGCGTTATTAGTTCTGTGCTAACGGCTGTATCAGAGGGCGTGTCCTGGACACTAGAGTGTTCTGAGTTTGTCGTGCTCTCCTCAGCCCCGCAAGAAACCAATGTTGTGCATAGCGCCAAGACTAAAAGCTTAATGGGTGACGACATTTTCTATCTCCGTTAGCTGAGCAACAATCACTAAATGTTGAGTATTCATTCGGTGAATAGGGAGTATACCGGAATTGGATTAGTGAAAAATCCAGAAAAACTCCTGCTCTTATATTTGCCAGAAGATGTGGGTAAGATAAAGCGCTAACGACGTCAGAGATTCTCACGGGAGGCATCAAGGCTAGCAGAACAGAGGAAAAATTTGTGGACGCTGCAAGCACAGCGTTACAAAATTTGGTTCTCATTCTCGGTACCCCGATGCAATAGATCTCCTATGGGAAACGAAATCCCCAAAGCTGATGTGTCATGGCTAGCGGTCATCATCATGCTCTTTGGTCTCCTGCTGTTAGCTAGCCACGGTAATGAGCTGCTTAAGCAAACAGTAATAGGTCCCGGTAGCAGTGCGGAGCTTGGCATTGCTGCGGATTGTAGGGCTGATGAGTTAGAAGAAGAACAACTCTCCCTTGAAGAATGCCAGCTGATGGTGAGCAATGTGCGCATAATCTTGAGTTCCAGCCCCCAGTGGTTTCGGCCTTATCAACAAGCGCTCTCTAGCCTCGGAATAGCAGCGACTTTACTATCACTAGTATCAGCCTTCAGTTTAATGAATCGACAGCGCTCCAGCTTGCGCTTGGTGGTCATCAGTGTTGCATTGTTATTGCTCGTTGATATTGCCGGCTTCATTGCCGCGGTGAATATCGGACCATTGCTTCGAGCTCAATACCTTTGGCCGCTATTTTTGTGGATCTCCATTCATCTGTGCATGTTAGTCGCGGTCATTCGCCTCGAGCAGCGAGGCAAGATGGATAGTTGATGTCGGTAACTGAGGATTCATTGAAGCCTGATAATCAGAAACTGCCGCGGGTGGTAGTACTTCTGCATTGGCTGGTGGCTGCGTCTGTCTTTTTCCTATTTGTTTCCAGTTGGTGGATGTTGTCGTTACCTTTGCCCTCAGCCGAATTCACTTACCGCGAACTACCGTTTCAACTGCATAAAAACATCGGCATGACCCTATTTGTTGCTGTCCTTGTTATGGTCGCGATGCGTGTTAGGTTTTTGCTGCGCGAGGTGAGCTCGTCTCTAGGCTGGCTGCAGCGCTTGGCGGTCTGGGATCATCTATTGTTGTACACACTGCTAACGGTTTGTTGCCTTAGTGGCTATATGTCTTCTTCCTACAGTGGTTGGACTACCACCCTATGGTGGCTTGTCGACATTCCATTGTGGGCCGCAGAGAATGATGAGCTAAACATAGTGTTCTCCGAGATTCATTTGTGGAGTTGTTGGGCATTGTTAGGGCTACTTCTGCTGCACATCGGTGCTGCGATCTATCATGGCATTGGCAGCGATGGAGCGATCGACAAAATGTTTCGCCTGCGTTAACCGAAAGAATTCACTAGAATTTTGAAATATCACTAACGAGAAAACACATGGAAGAGATTAAAACTTTTGTTACCCATCTTGAGTGTAGCTACACGGGCAAGGTGTATCCGGCGGATCAACTTCACGGTCTGTCGGAAGCGGGAAAACCGTTGTTGGTCAAATATGATCTGGAAGCCCTGGGAAAAGCAGTAGAGAAGGAAGATCTCGAGGGAAGGCTGCCCGAGTTTTGGCGCTACCGCGAATTCTTGCCGGTTCGCAATGCGAGCAATATCGTTCGACTTGGCGAATTGATGACACCTATTCTACCCGCCGAGAAGTTGCAGAACGACTATGGCTGCGGCGAGATTCTCATTAAGGACGAGGGACGTCTACCAACGGGTTCGTTTAAGGCTAGAGGCCTGGCACTTGCCGTTGCGATGGCGAAGGAACTGGGCGTTAAGCGTATGGCGATGCCTACCAACGGAAATGCTGGTGCTGCGCTCGCCGCGTATTGTTCGGCTGCAGACATAGAGACGTATGTTTTTTGTCCTGAAGATACGCCTAAGGTGAATATCGCAGAGATCGCCTTTCAGGGGGGTAAGACATTTCTCGCTAACGGCTATATCAATGACTGCGGCCGTATCGTTGGTGAGGGCAAAGAGATCATGAATTGGTTCGATGCCTCCACACTAAAAGAGCCTTATCGCATAGAGGGCAAGAAGACCATGGGCTTAGAATTGGCAGAGCAATTAGATTGGAATCTGCCTGATGTGATTCTATATCCAACCGGCGGAGGCACTGGATTGATTGGCATGTGGAAGGCATTCGATGAGCTTGAAGCTATAGGATGGATAGGCTCCAAGCGGCCACGCATGGTTGCTGTTCAGGCAGAGGGTTGTGCCCCTATCGTCAAGGCCTTCGACGAAGGAACCCGTCACGCAGAGCCGTGGGTCGATGCACATACGATCGCATCAGGCATTCGTGTTCCCGTGGCGGTAGGAGATTTCCTGATTCTAGACGCGGTGCGTGAGAGCAATGGCTTCGCAGTAGCCGTAAGCGATGAGTCCATCGTTGAGGCGCATAAGGAGTGTGCTCGCAAGGAGGGGATCCTGCTCTGCCCTGAGGGTGCGGCGACACTCGCTGCGCTTAAGCAAGAACTGGTCAGCGGGCGCATTAAGGCGGATGAGCAGGTTATGCTTTTTAACTGCGCAACGGGACTAAAATATCCTATGCCATCCACCCATCATACGATCGATCTAGCGCAGCCTATCGATTACGATTTTATACGCGATTGTTAGTTTCTATTTCCGCTATACGGGGCGTCGATGTAAGGCGCCCCTTTGCTTAGCCCCTCCCGCATGTAAACTATTGCCTTAGAATAGTTGTCGCTAAATTTCAATTATCGCAATAACTGGCGATCCATCGTATTCGAACTAGTCTTAGATTATTCCTATGTACATCGGGAATATTTCTATTACTTGGTTTGGAGAACAGATATGCGAGAACTTACTTTGAAAGAGATAGAGCAGGTTAGTGGCGGCGGAACAATTGGTGACTGGGCGGCCGATGGTGGAGCGCTTGGATCAATCGCTGGGACGTTGGCGACGAATACACTGCGTGGAGCTGCTCGAGGAGGACTGGGAGGCGCACTAGTGGGTGCATCTTTTGGTGGTGGACAAGTAATCGGGACAGCACTTTATGACTGGTTATCCTGATTCGTTTACTAGGACTCGTACGATGACACTTAAAATTGCCAAGAGAGCCATACTAGTGATGATCTCACTATCGATTGGCATAGCGATACTTCACATATTTATCGAGCCGGACTATATCGGGGCGATGATTGGCATATCGTCAGCCTCTGCTTTCTATTTTTTACATAGAAACCCCGAGATGATGATGGCGAAAAACTGGGAAGAATTCGGGGAGCATGCGGACAACGCTCGCGACCAGAAATATATTTGGGGCTTTCCGGCCTACCATGCAGTTATGTTAGCCGCGATACTCTATATCTGGTTGGTCTGAAGTATTCGCAAAATGGCGGCGGTGGCGATTACTTGCTGCCGCTGCTACTACGGCCCGTTAAATATTTTCTTCAATCAGGAAATCAAAAATAAACTCTTCGCAGTCTGCAAATTCAATGACAAAGAATTCGCCAGAATCAAACCCGTTACGCCTGAGCTTTTCCATGCGACGCCGCCCATCAACCATACGATAGGCTCTATTGCAGGGGTTCGGCATGGCATGAATAAGGATTCCTGGGTATTGCGGGTCCGCTGCCTCATACCTCTCGCCGGAAAAGTCGTCCCCTCCAAACCAGTCTCCAGGCTTTGCGCAGATATCTCTAAAGAGAATCGTCTTGGCTGGTTTTCCCAGCATGTGTTTTTTTGCGAGATCGAATAGGGCAATATAGCTATATTCGCGTCCAGGCAAGGCCCAACCTCCATACATGCTATGGCCGGGGACTTCAGAGGGCTTGCTAACGCGCAGAATGGGTTTGTTGAGAGGCATAGAATTCAATTTTTTTGTCTGTGAGTTGAGTCTAATACGAGAGGATACGGTGTGACTACAGAAGAGAACAAGAAAGGAATCGATCTTTACACATGGAATACGCCAAATGGGCGTAAGGTATCTATCATGTTAGAAGAGGTCGATCTTCCTTACAATGTTATCCCCATCGATATCACCAAGGGCGATCAGCTCCAGCCAGATTTTCTGCTCATTAGTCCTAACAACAAGATACCCGCAATTATCGATCACGATACGGGGGTTCATTTAATGGAGTCAGGTGCAATATTAATGTATCTGGCAAACAAGACCGGAAAGTTGCTAAGCCCTATAGGTGCGAAGTACTGGGAACAGATGGAATGGCTAATGCTGCAGATGGGTTCAATTGGGCCAATGCTTGGCCAGACTCATCATTTTGTAAAATTTAATCCAGGCAAGTCGCCCTATGCCGAAGAACGCTACAGCAAGGAGAATGCGCGATTGTATCGTGTGTTAGAGAACAGGCTTCAGGACAGAGAATTTATTTGCGACGAGTATTCGATAGTCGATATAGCCACTTGGCCATGGATATCTCGCTTTGGATTTCAGCAAATGAATCTATCGGATTACCCCAATTTAAAACGTTGGTATCTGAATATAGCTAAGCGGCCCGCTGTGCAAAAGGGCTATGGTGTGCCGGAAGTATTAGAAGTGCCATTGCCAGAGTAGGCGTTGTTGAGTTAAAGCCAACACATCACAAGAGTTAGGTTATTTGCCTAACTCTTGTGAATAGAGTGCTTAATCGACAAGACTGTCATAGATAATGTCGCGGGATACATTTCTCATGTTTGCCGCACCGGGGCGTCGCTCTCCCTGTGCTTGAATCATGCCTATCAAGAACATGTCCTCAACTGGATCCACCCAGAACCAAGTGCCGGCAGCGCCAGCCCAATAGTAGGTGCCTGGGCTAGCCGGTGTATTAGCCTTTTCGGGATCGTAGATAACCGCGAAATCAACGCCAAAACCTTGGCCAGCCTGACCGTCGCTGGTAGCTGTGCCCCGCAGATTTAATTCATCGCGTAAGCTATTAGTGCGCATTATGCGTATGGATTCGGGCGAAAGTAGTTTCTGTCCGTCGAGTTCACCTTCGTTAACTAACATCTGTAGGAAGCGTGCATAGTCGTGTGTAGATGAAACCAGCCCGCCGCCACCGGATTCCAATCGCTCTGGATCGAGATAGCTGGGCCGATCAGTACGGTGTGGTCTCTGTACTAAGCGATTACGTTCAGCATCCCAATTGTGAACTTCGGCAAAGCGACTGACGTCTTTGGCTTTCACATAGAAGCCTGTATCAGTCATGTCTAGAGGCGTAAAGATATTCTCTTGTAAAAACTCGCCGAAGCTTTGTCCAGAAAGTTTCTGCACAATATAGCCTTGGATATCGACTGCAATAGAGTAGGACCATTGCTCACCAGGTTGGAACAATAACGGTATGTCGGAAACTTTCTCGATCAATTGATCGAGATCTGAAGAGGCGAGAACTTCCGAATCGCGAAATTTGTTGTTGATCGGATCGCTGCCGCCTAGGCCGTAACCAAATCCGGCTGAGTGATTAAGTAGCTCGCGCATATTCGGTTCACGTACTGCGGAAACTAACTCCATCTCGCCTTCGTCATTGTAACTGCTCATGATGCGCAGGTTTGCCAATTCGGGAACATGTTTGCTAACCGGATCATCGAAATTCCAGAGACCTTGCTCATGGAGCATCATCAATGCGACGCCAGTTACTGGCTTCGTCATTGAATAGATACGAAACAGAGAATCCATTTCCATGGATGCCTGATCATCTACTCGGGAGAGACCGGATGTCTCAAATGTTGCAACCTCACCATCTTTAGCAAGTAGCCAAACCATGCCAGCCACATCTTGATCAGCGACAATCTTCTCCATCGCTGTGTCTAACGCTTGAATGCCTTCTTCAGTAAAACCAGCGGCAGATGCGCCGACTTCTTGCTGTGGCCACGAATCCGCTTGAGCGGCAGTGGAAAGGCTTAGACCTACCGCAATTGCCAGTAGTGATTGTTGCCAGTTGTTTCGCATGAACCTAGTCATTATGAGTGCTCCGCATATTCTTTAGTGTTGTTATTTTGCACAACTCGGCGGCTTTCAATGCACCAAATTAAGGGGGCCAATAAACGAAAAACCGCGCAAGGAGGCTGATAGTAACCCTCTTGCGCGGTCATTGGCTAGTAGCGAAAATTGAGTATTAGTTGACGCTAAACTGGATAGGCGCCGAGTTATAGCGAAGTACGCCATCGCCAGTGTCATAGGCAATATAGATCGCGAACTCGCCAGCGGTCTGTGTCAGTTGTTCTGCTATTGAAATATTCTCTATGCTGCCGAATGTTGTAGCTTCCATAGCCGGCAAAGACACTGGGTCTCCATTCCAGGCTTGATAGCTGCCATTGCTGTTCATGGCGTAGTACGCGCCCTGATAGACGATGATGCAGTAGATATTCCCGCTGCTGCCAACATCTGCCGGATCTATCTCGATTCTGGCAGCTATCGCGAGCACTTCTGCTGAGTTGAAACTGCCGCTGCTATTACTTCCATCGGTGCTAGTTACCGACCCGCTAAATATTGCTTGTGTTGCCGTACCTTGAGAAGTTGAGCCGGCAATAGCTGAGTTGATGCTTAGAGCGGAGGTAGTTGTCTCGTTTGCAAGCGTGGGGCGATCGAAGGGAAAGGTTTCGGCTGCGACCCGTGGGTCCGTAAGACCATTCATCAGAAACTCGATGACCTGCCCACGTTGAGCCGGATCATCGCCGAACACATCGATTTCATCGATATCGAGATTGCTTCCGGGTATGCCCGATTGATTCTGTGTGAACTGTAGGTGTCCTGTGTTGTTAGTTCCGGCGTTGTAGAAATCGATCGCATCGGAAACATCGGTAATCCAACCTACATGCATGAGCGCACTGCGTAGACCAACATTTCTTAGCGATGGGGTTTTGAAATCGCCACGATCATTGTTTTGTCCTGATACTTCAAATCGGCCCAAGTCTTCATTTGCCGGGCGAAGACCAATGTTGCGAAAGTTGTTATCACTAAATAGTGGCGGCTCATGACAGTTTGCGCAGGGAGTGTTGTTGAACAATTCCCAACCCTCGATCTGGTCGCTTGTCATAGCATTGTTGTTGCCTGCGATATACAAGTCCCATGGCGTCTGGTTGGGAACTAATGTTCTCTCATAGGTAGCGATCGCCATGGCTATTCTGATTGGGCTTATTTCTGGATCACCAAAGGCGGCATCAAAAAGTTGTGGATAATTAGTTCCACCTTGCAAGGCATCGACCATATCAGCAGGGATGCTCGAAGCGAGTGACAGAGGTGTTACTTGCTCGAGCTTAGTTACCACATCGGTCCAATCGCGGCCTTGTTGTGCCATCTCGACAGTATTAAGTATAGGGCCAAGCGCTTGGCTCTCCAGTGAGCCACCTTCCTCAATGATGGTGTTGTTAGGGTTTAACGGGTCTACGAATTCATCAGTGGCACGGCCGTCCCAGAAATTGCTGTCTGCGAACATGGAAGTGAAGAAAGAAGGGGTGGCGCGTCCAGTAACCTGTGCATCATGACCGAATATTGGATCGTTCAGCTGTAGTCCGTTTTCATCGAGTGCGCGAATACCCGGCGAGCCTACTATATCGTCGTCATTACCAAAGATTTGATCGAAGCCGGGATTGATTGCTAAGCGTGTGTCAGAACCCCCTGCGGCAGGTTTGTGGCAGGTTCCACAGGCCACAGTATCATCACTCGAGAGCTGTTCTTCCCAGAACAGAATTTTTCCTAATACACGCTTGGACTCCGTAATCGGGTTTTCATCTGGTACTGGTGCATCGCCTAGGGGTTGTAGATTTTGACCGCCATTATTTCCACCGTTGTTCCCGCCTCCAGGACCACCGCCGGGGCCGCCACCTTGCGCAAAGGCAAGCGATGAGAAAGCTAAAAGCAGCAGTGCGCCGAATCCCATAATGCTGCGATGCTGCACGGGAGAATTACTGTTAGGCATTTATATTCCTTATTCTAATAGGACAGACTTGTTACTTATTCAAACGCAGAGGAAGGAGTTTGGTTTACACAGCAATGGTGAGAGTGTCCCAGAGTGATTGTCAGCCGAGGCGGTCGTACGTGCTACGGCAGGTGATGTTGACTAGGGATCACTGTGTACCCGAGTGCCGATTGGGTCGTGTATTTTAACTGCTTCACGATGATTCTTTTTTGGCGAGACCGTAAGAGGCATGTGCCGCGGGGCTTGCGCCTAATTTTGCATCTAGTCATTGATTTAGAACTGCTCCGGTAGCCTGTCTGGAATACGCGCCCAAGTGACCATTTCCGCCTGTTTGGAAATTGCCTGTGCAATGCCAAAGGAGTAGTCTGATGGAAGCTAGCGTTGACTCCATTGCTGACGCCGATGAATAACTACTGATTTTTCGAGGAACGATCATGAAAAATACAATACAGCTTGGGTTACTACTCTTAGGCTCCAGCTTTTGTCTCAATGCTTTGGCGGCGGAAGATTACAGTCCTCCAAAAACCGAATGGGGCCAGCCGGACCTTCAAGGCGTATGGAATTTTTCATCTAACGTTCCAATGGAGCGGCCTGAGCGTTTCGGTGATAGAGAATTCATGACTGTAGAAGAAGTGGAAGCGATGCGTGCTCGACTTGCGGCGCGAGATGCTGCGTCAGACCAAGCGGTTCCTCAAACAGATGGTGGTCCTGGTGGCTACAATGATTTCTGGGTTGAAAGTGCTGGCATTACCGATCAGATTCGAACTTCACATATAGTCTATCCAGGCAATGGTCGTTTACCCAGTAGAGTCGAAGGCGCTGCTATTGCCTTTGGTGGTTTGGGTGATGATGTTCCTGGCGAGCGACCTGTTCGCTATACGGTGGGTGGTATAGCAAAGAATGGTCCAGAGGATAGAGGCCTGTCTGAGCGTTGCATCGTTGGTTTCAATTCTGGCCCTCCTTTTGTGCCAAGCCTATACAACAACAACGTACAAATTTTTCAGAGCAAGGACACGGCGGTAATCATTACTGAAATGATTCACGATGCACGTATCGTGCAGATTGGTGAGCATCCTCCTCTTGATGAGAAGATAGGGTTATGGACCGGTGATTCAAGAGGTTACTGGGATGGCGATACTCTGGTAGTTGAAACGCGTAATTTTAATGGTCTTACGCAGAGTTACAGTGTGTTCGGGGATTCCGAAGACAAGTTACTTATCGAAAAATTCTATCGTGTTGATCCCTACACAGTAAACTACGAGTGGACACTAGATGATCCTTCTACCTTTACCGATAGAATCACGGCGATTGTACCGATGACAAAAGTTGCTGGTCAGCTTTATGAGTACGCCTGTCATGAAGGCAACTACGGCATGCAGAATATTTTGCGTGGCGAGCGCATAGCCGAAAAAACGGCGCAGGAATCTGGCGCTAACTAAACACGTACATAGATTCAAGAAACGGCCCTACGGGGCCGTTTTTATTCCCCCCCCTGTTTTGTCACAGTGACACAAGAAATTCCTTTTTTGCGATCGTTTAGCCTAATGAGTTGACTTTGGGCTCTTCTCAAAATACTGTATATATATACAGTATAAAATCCCATCACATCATGACCCTAAACCATTCGATAGCACGCGATCCTGCATCTCAGGCGGAGGCAGGCGCGACTCTTGACCCCTACAATAAAGGCAGGGCTGTGAAGACTCGGCCGGCAACCGCGCAGGCTTACGCTGAATTACACTGCATTTCCAATTTTACATTTTTACGGGGTGCTTCGTTTCCTGAGGAGTTGGTAGAGCGAGCGGTGGTGCTTGGATACAGCGCTATTGCGATTACCGACGAATGCTCACTGTCCGGTGTGGTAAAGGCGCACATGGCCGCGAAACAGCGTGCCATCAAATTAATCATCGGTAGTGAATTTGTGTTGCGCGGTGCAGCAACTGAATCTGGGCAAGATGAACTTCCTGCTAGCGGCCAAAATGCCTTGAACAACGGCATGCACATCGTATTTCTTGCCCTCAATCGCAAAGGCTATGGCGAGCTCAGTCACCTAATAAGCTGTGCGCGTCTACGGGCAGATAAGGGTGAGTATCGAGTCGATAGTGAGCTGCTGCAGGAAAAGTTTCCTACCGATTGCGCGCTATTGTGGATTCCTGATCTTAAGCAGCCAGATGCCAGCATCGAATCTCAGGCAGGCTATCTGCGCTCTCTAACGGCAGGCAATCTGTGGATCGCTGCGGAGCTTCTGCTTAACGGGCGCGATAGACTAAAGCTAAAACGGTTACGTAGCTTGGGTAGGAAGTTTGATATTCCTGTGTGTGCTGCGGGCGGAGTTTACATGCACGAAGCTGGGCGGCGTATCGTGCAAGACACACTGACGGCAATACGTTTGGGTCAGCCGTTGTCGGAGATCGGTTTCGCTGTCGAACCAAATTCCCAGAGACACTTACGCAGTATCGAGCAACTCAGGAAACTCTATCCGGTAGAGCTTCTCGAAGAGACGCTCACAATCGCGAACCGCTGCGATTTTTCTCTGGACGAGCTTCGCTACGAATATCCATCGGAGCTCGTGCCGAAAGAACATACGGCTCACTCTTGGTTATGGCAGTTAACTAGAGAAGGAATCAAGAAGCGCTGGCCACAGGGGATATCGGAAAAGAATCAGAAAATTATCGAACACGAGATGCGGCTGATAAAGCAGCTGTCCTATGAACATTTCTTCCTGACGGTGCATGAGATAGTTTGTTTCGCCGTTGAGCAGAATATCTATTGTCAGGGCCGCGGCTCTGCCGCTAACTCTGCAGTCTGTTACTGCCTCGGAATAACTGAGGTGAGTCCCGATCACGCAGAATTGTTGTTCGAACGCTTTCTCTCCCCCGAACGTTCGGAGCCACCAGACATTGATGTGGATTTCGAGAACAGTCGCCGCGAAGAAGTGATTCAGCACATCTATCAGAAGTATGGTCGTCATCGCACGGCGATCGCGGCGACAGTCATTACTTACCGTTCTCGCAGTGCTGTGCGCGATGTAGGTAAGGCATTGGGTCTCGATGATGATCTGATCAATCGCCTTGCTAAGTCGATCTTTTGGTGGGGCAGCGATTTGGAAGAGCAGCTATCGGACTCGGGCGTTGACTATACCGAACCAAAGATTAAGACCCTCATACACCTCGCTCGATCTCTGATGGGCTTTCCTCGTCATCTGTCTCAACATGTTGGTGGCTTCATTATTAGTCAGGGGGATTTGTCGCATCTTGTTCCTATCGAGAATGCAGCTATGGTGGATCGAACAATCATCCAATGGGACAAAGACGACCTGGAATCTTTAGGCCTGCTTAAAGTTGATGTACTCGCGTTGGGGATGTTGAGTGCCATACACAAGGCGATAGATCTGGTGAATAGCTATACCGTCGAAGAAATAGGTATGGATAAAATCTCTTTGAAGGAAGACCCGCAAGTCTATGACATGATCTGCGAGGCTGACACGGTAGGCGTTTTCCAGATTGAGTCTCGCGCTCAGATGAGTATGTTACCTAGGCTAAAGCCCCGCAGTTATTATGATCTGGTCATACAAATTGCAATCGTCAGGCCCGGTCCGATTCAGGGGGATATGGTGCACCCTTATCTGGAGCGCCGCAAAAACCCTAGCAAGATCAAATACGAGAGCGAGGCAGTGAGAGAGACGCTGCAACGTACTCTGGGTGTGCCGATTTTTCAGGAACAGATCATGAAGTTGGCTATGGTAGCTGCTGGGTTCTCCGCGGGTGAAGCGGATCAGCTACGTCGTGCCATGGCAGCATGGAAGAAGAAGGGGGGGCTCGAGCCATTTCGAGATAGATTAATTTCCGGCATGGGGGCTCGCGGCTACAGTGAAGACTTTGCTCTGCGTATCTATAGTCAGATTAAAGGCTTCGGTGACTATGGGTTTCCAGAGTCGCATTCGGCAAGCTTCGCACTGCTCGCCTATGTTTCTTCCTGGTTAAAGTGCCATCACCCCGCCGCGTTTTGCTGTGCTCTGCTTAATAGCCAGCCTATGGGTTTCTACCTGCCGGCCCAGTTGGTTCAGGATGCTGTACGTCATGGTGTTGTGGTTCTGAGCATTGATGTAAATGAAAGTTATTGCGACTCTACTCTTGAGTTCAAAAAAGGTATGCCCGAAAAACCTGTCCTGCGTTTGGGTTTTTCTTTGGTAAAAGGTTTATCTGCAGCCGGGGCCGAGTCAATCTGTCTGGCGCGAAGTTCGGGCCGATTTACATCGGTGCAAGATTTGCTGACAAGAGCGGCGTTGAACAAGAAAGACAGTGAAAGTCTTGCCGCCGCCGATGGGCTGAACACACTGGCCGGTGACAGACACAGAGCCTTCTGGATGGTGGCTGGGGCCGACAAACCCCTGTCCTTTTCCGAGAGTCACTCAGGTAGTGAAACAGGCAGGCAGTCGCTCACTCTAGAGCAAAGTGACTTTGGTGTAGATGTATTACTGCCTGTTCCGTCGGAAGCCAATAATATAATGGCTGACTATGCCAGCACTGGGTTGACCCTGCGTAGGCATCCTGTGGCCTTGTTACGCCCGCACCTCGATTTGTACCACGTGAAAAGCGCCAATAGTCTTCAGTCGATACAGAGTGAAGGCTTTATTAAGGCGGTGGGTATCGTAACGAGCAGACAGCGCCCACAGACGGCGGCGGGAGTTACCTTCTTAACCTTAGAAGACGAGAGCGGTTTCGTTAATGTGGTTGTCTGGCCAAGCTTGGGAGAGAAGCAGCGACCTATTGTAAGAAGGGCGGTGCTAATAGGTGTAGTTGGTCATGTGCAGAAAAGCGATGGTGTAGTGCATCTCATCGCTAGAGAGTTGGTCGACCTTAGTCAGTGGCTGGGCGCGATGAATTTGTCATCACGAGATTTTGTTTGATCGGTTTGATCTAATTCTAAAGATCGAAAAAAAGCATCTCCAAATTTATCATAAGCTTTGGCTGAGGCCGCCATTTTTCATCGCGTGATACGATTAGTTGCGGTCTGATTTCAAGAAACAGCCATTGCCCTCGAATTGCTCGTCGATACTGTGCCCCTACGTAGTAGTCATTAATTCTTACATTGGGTGTGTTGATGCCCAGTATGCCTAGCTCATAGCTCATAGTTTCAAATTGCCCGAGAGTGTTATGCAGGGCGACGGTTTGACTGAACTCTGTTTGCTTACTTTCCTGCTGGTATCTAACTTCTGAAGAAATTTGTAATATTTTTTCTTGATCGATTCTTCGATTGAATGAGACGTCAGTATTGTAGCCCCAGCCTTGGCTTTTGTAGTGCCATATTTTTTGACGATAGCCTATAGACCAGTCGTTGTTTATCTGTTGTTCATACTGTGTCTTGAGTCGATAGAACGGATCGGCTGGCACTCTAGACCTGAAGCCTATTGAATGACTTACTTGCCAAGAACCAGTGGTGCTTTGCTGGTAACTAAGCCCACCAATCGATTCAGTTGAGGCTTCATCTCTGAGCACGCTGCCTTCCAGAGAGTTGAGTTCTGCTGCGTCCGATTCGAATATCAGTTTCCAGCGCTCTGATGTTTGGGGTAGGTCGAGACTTCCGTCGATTTTCAGCCTTGAATGGTATCCGTCAAAGGAGGCGGCCTGTTGATTAAAACGGATACGTAAATAGGTTTCGTTTGAATTATCTCCAATGCTTTCGCCAGATAGCCAAGCATCAAGATTCCGGCCTAGGGCCGTAACGTTCTGGGAGATTTGGCTTCTTCCCTTTTCCAGCCATTGCCATGAATCAGCTTCAGCTAGCGGATCGGACTCAGCAGCATCTACGGAATAGCTGAACAAGGCTGCAACAGAAAGGATATAGAGTAGTTCGGCACGTTTGCCTACTAGAGCTATTAGCCAGCGTAAGCTAATCATGCCAAAGCCGCTCTTTGATGTTTTATGTAATTGTTGCTCATAACAATACAATTCTGTAACAAATAGAATGATTAAGTATTAATGTAAATCATAGCATTGAAATTTAGGTTTTCAGGTTTAGAAGATAGGTTTAAAAGGCAGATTAGACAATCAATCTAGGCGAATATGCCGTGTAGGTACCATTTCCCTGCATCGTTCTTTTCTTTGTAGATCCATAGTTTGCTGCCACTAAGTTCTCTAGCGACATAATAGTCTCGACACACATCGGCTCCTGACCACCAATGTGTCTCTATACGCTCGGGCCCACTTAAGATGGCGATAGGCTTTCGATAGAAAAGCCTGCCCTTGTTGATGTTGAGTTGCTTGGGTTTCTGCAGTAGCCATAGAGGCCTAGGATTTGCAGGAGTTTCTGTAGATAAAGCCGCGCCGATTTTCCGATTCGGCTTCTCTTTGTAGTCGAGATGTAGGCTTGCATGCTCTGGGCAATGCTGAGCTGTATTAATAACACTCTTTACATAATTGTCACCGAGTCTTGCCTGTAGCTGTTCCATAAATTGAATTAGATTATGATTACTATATGGTGTCGAAACTAATTCATCGTCTCTTAAAAAAGAATCGTTCTTGGCAAAAAAAGCATCAAATTTTTTAACTTCGATTTTTATAGAAACTACCGGAGCTGGAATAGATAGCTTATCGAAATGAGTTTCTAATAATAGAGTGAGATGTTCCTGGGAACGACTTGCCATACGTAAGCCAATATTAATTTCGGTGCGATCGCGTTTTTCATGAAATAGAGATAGAACTAGACTGCTAGTACTAAGGTCTCTCCGCCGTAAAAAGTCGCAAAGCTGTGCCAGAAGTTCGTCGGCAATCGGTAATAGTCGATCAAGGTTCTCAAGTTCATAAGGCAGGTCATAGGATGCTATGAATTCCGGAGGGGGAATATAATTTTGCGTCGGCTCTGCTGCCTTGCCCAGTGCCTGATTTAACTGGTTAACAAAATTGCTGCCAAAACGTTTGCGCAAGCCATCGCTGGGTAGGCGCCAGATGTCCCTTAAATAATTAATGCCCATATTAAGAAGTCGTCTTCGCTGTTCTTTATTTAGGTCTAGAACGTCTATAGGGAGTTGCCCTAATGCGGAGCGTAGGTTTTCTTTTTGGTAGACCAGTGCGTTGTGCCCCGACCTAGCTAACAATAAGCTGCCGCTGACAGTGGGGCTGGCAGCATAGGAAAAATCATCTGCCATGGCCCATTGCTGTAATTGTTCCTCAAAGAGTTTTTGCAATTTTTGATGAATAGCGTCGATGCCGGAAAAATATTTCAAACTACTGCGGATCTCGCAGATTAATGCCTGGGGATGAAAGCTCACGGTAGAGCTAACACTTTGCATGAGCTCGGCTAATTGGGTGAGATATTTCTTCTGTTGTGCTGAATCTAGTTCTCTAAGCTGAGGAAGATAGAGCGCATACCATAGACTATTAGATCTGCTGCGCTTTGTGACGGCTTTGGCCTGTGCGCCACCCGCCGTAGCACTGTAGGTTTTCTCCTTCGCTAGGTCTCTGTCTTGCGCAGGGAGTTGGATGATCTGAGCGCCAGATTCGGGCGCTATACAGGGCAGAGGGAGCTGTGCCTCACTGTCTGGGTCTTTCAAGGCGTTGCTCCAGACAGCTCAGGGTTGTTGGTAGAGGTTAATGTTTGCGCTTAGTGAACGGAAATTGCCTCTAGCCTTAATAACGGTTACTTCAGACTCGTTAAAACCTGCATTTTCTGTATAAGAGTCCTGTATTTTAAGGCGTATAGGTGATGGTGAGTGCTCACTATCATGATGTTTGAACAACACCCCTAAAGTGTCTCCTGTGTCTGCTGCCAGCTGTAGGCGGCGCAATACTTTAGTCGGTAGCCAGTTCTGCCAAGCCAATACCAGGCCGCAATTTTCGGTCTGTAGAGCCTTTTCCATACTCCATAAAGCGTCTTTACAGGAGGTGTCTAATTTGACCACCAACACTTGGTCGGTATTAATTCCCGCTTGAACTAAGGCAGGGGCATAAAGCAAATACGGAGGCGATATCCATAGGATCCATTTCCCTTGTTCAACAATTGAACGCATGAGTGGAATCAGCAGCTGCAATTCGCCCATTCCCCAATGAGGTGTGATGACTTCCATTAAACCTTTCTCTGGCCACCCGCGCCCGGGAAGAATTTCATCCAGTTGTGGAAAACCAGTACTTCGACCCTGTATGCCCTGACCGGCCATATCGCAGCCACGCCATAGGTTCGGATTGCTTTGTATTAGCTCGTCTATATCGCTAGAGCCCGCACCATGGAAGGCATCTGCCTGTTCTGGCTGATATTGGTTCTGGTATAGCTGCTGCGTGTCTGAGTGGTTTTGAATAGTAGTCATTATGCTCAACCTAAATAGTACTGGATGGATATACAGTATTATAGGCAGCAATTTCTCCAGCGCAATAGAAACTTCAAACTTTCGATAATTGGACGGAGGTTCCATCGCTAATCGGTTGTTTTTTCGAGGAAATTAAAGGTTTGGCAAGAAGAGACGTTAAAGCTCTTGTACGTTGAACAGCATGGAGACGAATATGAGCAAGAAACCAGACATGGTTATGGTTGTTATTACCCTATTCGTAGTGGGCGTGTTGGCTAGCGGCGTTGCTCACAGCGCATTGCTATAGAAATCCCTCGCACAACTCCTCGAGAGTCGCGTGAGACCAAGGCAGTGAATAGCAAGTTCAAGATAGCAATAAGAAGATAAGCCAAGGATAGGCAGTATCAGTATTCCGACCTAGTCAGTATCGGGGCGGTATATTTTTTTCTCGGTGGCAACCGCGTCCAAGCGGACATCCCAGCTCTCCACCGGAAACGAATCAATCAATTGAGACTCATGCGCGAGACCCACAAGTAATGGGCTGCTGCGACGATTAAAAATTTTGAAACTGAAAGTACGATCGTAAAAGCCTTTACCCATTCCTATTCGAAAACAATCCCTACTAAAACCAACTAGCGGCACGAAAACCACATCGAAATTGGTTGGAGAGATGACCTCGGATGCAGGTGGTTCCGCTATTCCCCATTTATTCGGCACTAATTCAGTGTTGGCATCATAAGGCGAGAAAGAAACGAACTCGGGATTGTCTTGCTGAATGACTGGGAGGAAGCAGGATTTACCCTCGCTAAGAGCCAGATCGAGCAGCATGCGCGGGTCGATCTCACCGTCGGCAACTTGATAAAAAGCAATGCGTTGGGCGACACGGAAAAAGTCCTGATTTCCGAGCATGTTGAACAAGGCGACCGATGCGCTTTCTTGTTGCTCTGAGCTCAGCTCCTGACGCCCTTGGCGCAGGGAAGAACGTAGCGTATTACGAGTATCAGACATAGAAGATTGGTAATGAATTAGAGTTAAAAATAGTCAAGCCCCCCGGAACACCGCTACCAAATTTGCCCTGAACCCAAAGGTTCAGGTGGTGGCTCCCGCGATGTATAAGGCTTTCCGACTAGCGGACATGCACAACAACATCTGTCGAGTTGCCTCCGGTGGTAAAGATATCGGCTCAAGAACAAGTATTGATTGGCAAATGTTCTAGGAAGCTATCGCCCATAAGTATATATCGGGGTGGAACAATAAGGATAGTCGGGAAGGGGTGAAACCTCTGCAAAGCTTTGTTGTTGCATCGCCCTCAGAGGGAGAGCATCCCTGCTCACGGTCCTTTGGCCCTGACTGTTCCCTGGAATACTCTCCCTCTGAGGGCTCCGTATTGTCATGAATTCTTGGCGATAGAGAAATATGCAGAGGTTGATAGGAATAGAAGGAGAGGCAATCTCTATACCTCAAGTATTCAAGCTGGGAATTGGGGTGCTGTTTGCGAACAGTCAGAGCCGAAGGCTCGTGAGCAAATAGTAGCGCGGTTGCCGGCGGCCGGCTTGGATGTTGTCCCATCGCCCGCAGCTAGGAGTTCTAGAGTAGAGCAAATATGTAGAAAGTTTCGCAAGAGGGTATGAAAAAGGGGGTGGTGAAGGAGAAATGTCGGCGCAGTTCTCCTTGGGCTTGCCTGCCTTAGATCTCTAGCTGACGACTATTGGCGATAGCTGAGTCGATCTTGCTTTCAATGCCCTGCACCTGTTGTGCTGTGGCATGGCGGGTTTCGTTGATGAGTCGATTCTTACGCAGCATATCGTGGGTAATGTTCAGCGCTGCCATTACGGCGATTTTTTCGACACCGTGAATATTTCCACGGCCCTTAATCTTACGCATGTTCTCGTCTAGGTAGCGTGCGGACTTAATCAGGGCTTCCTGATCGGAGGGCGGGCAATTTACCTGGTACTCTTTGTCCATGATTTTTACTTGCACAGATGTACTTTGTTCGCTCATCACATTACCTAAATAATTGTACTTTAATTCAAAACGGTGTTTTGGCTAGCGGGCCACAAGAGAGAAAAATCCCTAGGATTCGTCCATGGCTTTGAGGCGTACGAGTATAGATTCCAATTTGGATTTGGCATCTTTATTCTTATCCATCAATTGCTTGCGTTCGCTCTGCCAGGAATTCTCCCCGGCTTTCAATGTTTGATTTTCGCGCTTCATGTCCGCGCAAAGGTCGATAAGGTCATCGACTTTCTCGCTCAAAGTTTGGAATCTGTCTTCACTCATCTCGCAGTTTCTCTTATTACTATCTGGTATTCCTAACGGGTGTTAATTCTCAATGCCCGCAACGCCCTATTGGCATTAGTTTAGGATTTACATTAACAATGCCCTAACTATAGAGCCGAGTTGGAAGGGGGTCAATAATGGAATTGCAAAAATTGGTACTTGGTTCCCTTATAAGACAGCTATATGCTTGGTCGCTGAATTTAAATACAGGTATCTGAGGTTGAAATGAGCAGTAAGTACCGTGAGATGAAGCTCCGTCGGAAAGAGCTTATGGCACAGATGGAGCCCAACAGCATAGCGCTGCTGGCGTCGGCACCACCGCATATGCGCAATGGCGATGCCGAATACCTGTATCGACAAAACAGCGATTTCTACTACTTAACGGGCCTCAAGGAGGAGCATGCATTCTTAGCCTTGATACCGGGTCGCAAGCAGGGCGAAGCCGTGCTGTTTTGCCAGGAGAAGGACAAGCAGAAAGAGCTTTGGACAGGTGTTCTCATGGGGCCCGATGCGGCCTGTGAGAATTTGGGAATCGACGACGCGTTTCCAATTAGTGATATCGATGACATCCTGCCGGGATTGATCGAAGGGCGCGATCGCGTGTACTACTCAATGGGCAAAGATGACCAATTCGACAATCAGGTCATGGACTGGGTCAAAGTCATTCGAAACAAAGCAAAGATGGGAGCCCACCCACCGGGTGAATTTCTCGTGCTCGACCATTTGCTGCATGAATTGCGACTATTCAAGAGTGCAGGCGAAATCAAATCGATGGAAAAAGCCGCGAAGATCTCGGCCGAGGGCCACAAGCGAGCTATGGCTTGCTGCAAACCTGGGATTAAAGAATACGAGATGGAGGCAGAACTACTTTACGCCTTCACACGCAATGGCAGTAGAGCCCCGGCATACAATTCGATAGTTGCCACAGGAGAGAATGCCTGCATCTTGCACTACAACACTAACGATGCCGAAGTAAAAGAGGGCGACCTGATACTTATAGATGCGGGTTGTGAGTATGAATACTACGCCTCTGATATCACTCGCACATTTCCTGCTACTGGAAAGTTTTCGCCAGAACAAAAGGCTATCTATGAAATTGTGTTAGCTGCCCAGGATGCAGCAATAGCTGCGGTTGCACCTGGCGCCTCTTGGGACGAGCCACACAACGCTTCAGTCAAAGTTATAACCCAGGGATTGGTAAAGCTAGGGTTGTTGAAAGGCAAGGTGAGTCAGCTCATCAAAGTCGGGGCCTATCGTGACTTCTACATGCACCGTGTGGGCCATTGGATTGGCATGGATGTACACGACGTTGGAGACTACAAGATAGATGATCACTGGCGTTTACTTGAGCCGGGCATGGTGACCACCATAGAGCCAGGCATATACATTTCTCCAGATAATAAGAAGGTTGAGAAACGCTGGCGCGGAATCGGCGTTCGAATCGAAGACGATGTATTGGTTACCAAGCAAGGAAACAAGATTCTAAGCAAAGGGATTCCAAAGACAGTAGAAGAGATCGAAACATTCATGGCGAGCGCGGTTCACTAGTAGATGCAAATAACAAAGCCAGAAAAATTCTATGATCTTGTCGTAGTGGGCGGCGGCATGGTGGGCGCAAGTTTTTGCTGCGCCTTAGAAGAGGCGCTAGGTGATAAGCCCCTCTCGATTCTGGTTATAGAAGCAATTCCCCCGAACGCGAATTTGGCAAAGCAATCCAGTTTCGATGCGAGATCAACCGCGCTCTCGTTCGGCACACGAAAATTCTTCGAAGGCATCGATCTTTGGAAAATGCTGGGTGAAGCAGTTTCTGCTATTCATGAGATTCAGGTTTCCGATCGTGGACGTCTTGGTTCAGTGGAAATAAACGCAGACGAACAGAATGTAGAAGCTCTGGGTTATGTAGTTGAGAATAAGCTACTGGGTCAGGTTCTTAATGCAAAATTGAATGAATCGAAAAAGATAAGTTTGTTGTGTCCCGCATTAGTGTCTTCGGTGAAGGCAATTGAGAAGGGTATGCAACTTCGACTGACTCATGGCGACCTAGAAACAAATGTAGGCGCTTCTCTGGTGGTGTTGGCTGACGGAGGTAAATCTCCGGTATGTGAACAGCTGGGTATTGCGAGATCGATCGAGCGCTATGACCAGCATGCTCTTATCGCCAATATTGTTTTCGAGAAATCACATCAGCACGTTGCGTTCGAAAGATTCACTGATACTGGTCCATTAGCTGTATTGCCTTTACCCTCTATAGAGGGCAAGAATAGAGGTTCTCTAGTGTGGACGTTATCAGTAGAGCAGGCTGACCAATACAGAGAATTGAGCGAAGCCGAGTTGCTACCTCTGCTACAAGAACGGTTTGGTTATAAGCTCGGTAAAATTCTTGAGATCGGCGAAACATTTGTGTATCCATTAAGCCTCTCCATTGCGAAGGAACAGGTGAGACCCGGCCTAGCTCTATTGGGGAATGTTGCCCATACACTTCATCCGGTTGCAGGTCAGGGGCTGAATCTGGCGCTGCGAGATGCTCGAGCTTTGGTCGATGTGCTGATCAGTGCGCGGGAGCGCGGTCTAGGCGTAGGCGAGATGAATGTATTGCTGGAGTATGTTGCGGGCCAGGAAGCTGATCAAGCAATCACCACGCAATTTACGCACAATATTACCAAGCTATTCTCTAGCAACAATGAGGCGAAGGTATGGCTGCGAAAATTTGGGCTGGTCGCCCTCGAGCTATTGCCGAATGTAAGGCGCAGCCTAGCCGAACGTGCGATGGGCTTAGTTAAGAGCAAGAGCTAAAAAATAGTCCATCCATGGACATCAGAGGTAAGGTCAGTTACCGGGAAGCGGGGTCTATCTGAAATACTATGCGGTGGCGTACGTCGTAGGTTTCAATGGGCTGTCCACTATTCATCGCTGGAGAATATTTCCACCTGCTGATCGACTGCAATGCAGCTCTGTCAAAAACCCCCTCGGGCACTGCGTTAATAACAACGGGGTCGACGACGCTACCGAACCTATCTACAGTGAAAGAGAGTTCCACGAATCCCTCAAGCCCACGCTGTAATGCACGGCTCGGATAATTCGGTGTTGTGCGTATCAGCGGAATCATGATGTTATTCGACATCGGCAAGACGCCCTGAGGGGATGCATCTATATCAAGCGTTTCTTGAGATACACGAATCACAGGCCCATCCGAGAACTCATTGCTTCTACTCGGTTCGCTCACGATTGGAATATTCTGCGTGACGATTGGTTCTGGCCGTACTTCCTCGAGAAAAACTTTATTTTCAAATTCAGGCACCGTTGAATCAAGCATTCGGACGACACTAATCGTCTGCGGACGATCCGATTCAGTCTCAATTAAATACTGCATAAAATAGAACAATAGAAATGTAATAAAGGCTGCCAGGAGTACTGAGGCATTCAGCTTTATGAAATTTCGGGCAATAGCTTGCATAGTCGCATCTCCTTATCTCGGTGCGTTTTAAGTGGCTTTAGTTTTTTGCTTGCTCCGAACTATCTAAATTCGGCCATCAGGTAGTTATGCTCTCTAGAATCATTCGGGAAAAATGAAACAGCAATAATTGGATTTTTAAATTGAATAGTTGATTCTAGTTCAGATTGCTGAAGATCGATGCTTAGTGCAGCCAATGGTGCAACGACTAAGGCTGCGAGCAAAAGGCTAGGTAAAATATTGCTGGTGTCACTGCTGCGGCCGTTGACCTCCTGCTTCAAGATATGTCTGATGCGATGGGATAGGCTGGATTGAACGCCTAGCAGTGCGGGTGCGACTAGCGAATGCTGCGCGTTAAACGTATTAGCAAGTGCAAGCAAGTTTTGCGCATAGGACAAGGGGGAGCCGGAATTTTCTACAGCAACATCGTCACAGGCCTTCTCGGTTTCGATAAGCAATTCTCTATGTGCTAACCAAACGAGAGGATTGATCCAATAAAGACTGACAGCGATCCTTGCAATTATCTGAAGAACCCAGTCTCCTCGCTGCACGTGTCCTAACTCATGACTGATGGATTGTTGCAATAGTTCTTCGCTCCAGCCATAAGCTGCCAATGGAAAAATAATTTTATGGCGCCACATTCCCCAAGTTAACGGTGAGGAAATTTTTGGGCTTACTAATAATTCGATAGGACGGCCACAGCCATTAATCTGTTGTAACTGCTGCAGTTTCCTCGCTGCTATCTCGTGTTTGAAAGGTCTGGCAAATCGTGTAAGGACAATGACTTTCAAAATGCCGGAGAGGAGATAACAAACAAGTAGTCCACATATTAATAGGTAGCCTATACCTAAGCCTAAGAGACTAGTCGCTATAGCATCGATCTGGGTGGAAAAGGCAATAGACGACTGTGTGCTCTCTATCGTGTCGGCGATGACTGGCCCAATGCTTAGTGAAAATGAAATCTTCGGAATGAATGCATGAAAGAGGGGAAGGAGGATCAAGGCCGCAAAAGCCATCATCCAAATGATGCTCTTCGTGGATGGAGTTAGGCATCTTTCTCTAATAAAAAGCTGTATTGCAAACGCGACGAACAGAACGAGAGAGGATTTTAGGCTAAGGTCAATAAGGAAGAACAACAATGCATGCTGTTGTTCGAGTATATTGAGTGCAGCGATTACTGAGTATGCTGTCATTATTATTCTCCTGTTCGAAGAGCATATCTCTCCGACTGGGCTCTATGTCTAGCGGTGACTCTGGTTCCTTCTCTGCTTGTTGCTACCTAGCTATTTTTCTAGGGCTGTTCACTTCTTTAGCTTTTCTTTCTTGGCGTTTTCCAGAAGCTTGTTGAGCTCGTCCAATTCTTTTTCGGTAACGCTGTCTTTGGACAGATCCAATAGCGTGCTCATAGCTTGTGATGCTGAGCCTTCAAAGAATGTTTTCAAAAGTCGCTGTAGCGCGGATTCTCTTGCCTCCTGATGGTCGATCAGGGGGTAGTAGACATACTTTAGATCGCGCTCGCGGTGTGCGAGGAAACCCTTGGTCTCCAGCTTATTCATGGTGGCTCTAATCGCCGAATATCCGGGAGGATTGGGCAGGTGGGCTTCCATGTCCTTGGCAGAGGCCTCACCGAGTTCATAGACGATATCCATGATTTGGCGTTCGCGGCGGCTGAGCTGTGAAGACAATGGCATTGGGCTCTCCCTTGGAAAATATAAGTAATTTGGCTAGTGTTATAAAAGTAGCACCATGCGATAAAAATAGCATCTGCTGAGCTAAAGTCAAGCAGGATTGCTGTCGACTTTAGCGAGGAACGTAGCTTGGGAATATAAAGCTTTTAAATCAGTGTGTTAGAGCTGGCTGCGAATTGCTTCAATGCGTTTGCGATTTGCGCCCATGTCGCTATAGCCGAGGCGAGAAGCGGATCTTACATGAGTGCTATTGCTTGCGGCATCGTATAAAAATTCTACGTCATCAACATAGCCCATGAGACTGCTGGTGAATTCCGCATAAAGGTAATTACCCGACTGCTCGACAATATTGGCTTCATCCATTGCGAGAAGTATTTGTTGAATCTGGCTCAGGTTCGCATCCAGGGCGGCGATTGAGTGTTGCTCGCTGCTTTCATAGCTCGATACGCAGTTTGGTGATTCAGGACACGCAGCTAAACTGCCATCTCTAATACCAATATTCTGTGGTGGTTCTCCAGCACAGGCGCTGAGAAAGGGGAGCAGGGCGAGAAGTGATTTATTCATAGTTCGAACTCTCTGGTTTCAATTTTTCGGTGGCCGTTGTAATCCGCAGCTCACAGATAATAATAAGTAATACCTTAGCCAATGACTGTCATGCCCAGCCACTCGGCGATCAAGGCGGGTTTGTCTTCGCCTTCAATTTCGATGGTCACATTGTGCTTTATCAAATAGTGGTTGGGCTTCTTCTCCTCACTACTGACTAGTTGGAATCGAGCGCGAATCTTGCTGCCAACTTTTACAGGATTTATGAAGCGCACTTTGTCCAAGCCGTAGTTGATCCCCATGACAGCGTTCTCAAGCTTTATGCCACCATTCTCTGCACTAAGCATGCTCATTAGTGATAGCGTGAGGAAACCATGGGCTATCGTTGTGCCGAATGGAGTCTGTGCGGCTCGCTCTGGGTCGATATGGATATACTGATGATCGCCAGTGGCATCGGCAAACTTATTAATTCTATCCTGGTCTATCTCAATCCAATCGGTGACTCCGACTTCTTGTCCTATGTAATTGCCGATCTGATCGGCGTTGACAACATTGCTCATCTTGAACCTCCACTGGAATACGGGCTTTGTAAATCACTACAAGCGCAGCAGTCTAGCAGTAAATGCCAAATCTCGAAATAGGCCCCTAGGGAAAAAGGCCCACACAGCCTATAATACGACGCTATGCCCGATGCACATACAAATGAGTTCGATATAGTCATAGCTGGCGCAGGGATGGTTGGTGCTAGTCTCGCGTGCTTACTAGCGGAGTCTTCGCTGCGTATCGCATTGATAGATCGTAATCCTCTTGTTCGTGAGAACGAAGCTATTGATCAGCAGCGTAGCAATGAAAAGTTTGATCCCCGTGTCAGTGCAATCAGCAAGGCTTCACAGCAGCTCTTTCAACAGCTCGGCGTCTGGGAGGATATGAAAGCTACGCGTGTCTGTAACTATACCGCGATGGAGGTCTGGGATGCTGAGGGCACCGGTTGCATTAATTTCTCGGCAGACGAGATCAATCAAGCAGAGCTAGGTAGTATCGTAGAGAACTCAATTATCATAGCAGCTCTGCATAAGCGCATAGCACAGCTAGAAAATGTATTTCCTATCACGCCTTTCTCTATAGAATCCCTCGAACACATTGAGCGTGAAGATGGTTCAATCGTAAAACTAAACGCCGACGATGGGCAGGCTATTCGTGCACCGCTGGTTATTGCAGCGGATGGCGCTAACTCGAAGTTAAGGCAGCTCGCTAATTTCGAGTGCCGCGAATGGGACTACGAGCAACACGCTCTGGTAACTACAGTGCGGACCCAGCAGTCACATAACAACACTGCACTACAGCGTTTCATGGAAACGGGGCCGCTCGCCTTCTTACCTTTGCATGGGACTGTCGAGGATGAAACTGAACACTTCTGCTCCATCGTTTGGTCGATGTTGCCGGACCAGGCAGCGCGAGTTTTGTCTTTGAGCGAAGCTGAGTTCAATACAGAGCTAGGCGCAGCTTTAGAGTTCAAGCTTGGCCCTATCGAGTGGAGCGACAAGCGATTCGTCTTTCCACTTCGGCAACGTCACGCTTTAGACTACGTGAAGGAGGGTATTGTGCTTGTGGGTGATGCAGCCCATACGATTCACCCTCTAGCCGGGCAGGGTGTGAATCTAGGTCTGTTGGATGCAAAGGCATTGGCAGAGGAATTACAGCGCGGTGTCGGAGCGGGTAGATCTGTCGCTGATCCTACCGTACTGCTTCGGTACCAACGCAGACGCAAAGGCAATAACCTTTCGATGATGTGGTTAATGGAGGGGTTCAAGCGGCTTTTCGCGCAACAAGATCTCAGCATACGCTGGTTACGTAACATCGGTATGAATGCAGCAGATAAAATGAAGCCGATAAAGAATCAAATGATGCGCAAGGCAATGGGGCTCGATAGTTAGCAAGCGCCTAATGTTTGCTCTTTCCGCGGGAACTACTCAGCATACCATTTATCATTATTTGCACATGATCTTCTATAAGTTTTTCTACCTGGGCATCATCAGTCAAACCACATTTGCTAGGCCAATTCTGATGACTGACAGCGGCGCCTATCAGGCCGGAATTTCTTAGAGTTACAATCCCATGTAACTGCGACCATATCAAAAGTGTGGCATTCACCACCTCTTCTTCGCTGCACTGTAACTGATACTTCTCATGTATTTCGAAAACAAGTCTCCGTGCCCGAATTATACAATGGCAGGATACATCGACGATTTCATCAGTGGACCACTCCATGGGAATGGAGGCGCTAAAGATAAATCGGAACTGAGAAGGAAATTTTCTGGAAAAATGAAAATAGGCTAAACACATTTGTATCAATGCTTGATCGGGATTGTCGGTTTCTCTGCAATTTTCCGCAAAGAATTTGTTAAAGCTCTGATAAATGCGAATCTTTATGGCGAGTATGAGCGCATTCTTGTCTGCGAAATGGTTGTATACCGCTGAAGGAGTTACACCAACCTCTTTAGAAAGGGCGCGTAAGGAGATCATCTCGCCTTCGTTGTTCTCGATGTGATTCTGAGCGGCGTTTAACAGTGCTTCTTTCACATTGCCGTGATGATAGTTTGAAGCCGTTTTCTGTGAATCCAATAACATGTAGCCTCCAGAACTCTATATTTGAAAGTTGTAACGCAGATGAACTTGCAAAATATCGTTGTTGCGGAAATTATAAAAGATTGAATCGCGATCGCTGCCGTAGTCCACCCATAGCAAGCCAAGCTCTACGCTGTCAGACCAATTATAATCTACCGACACTCTGCTAACTTGGCCTGATTCATTGGCTAATTCGTTTCGTACTGCTACTACCGTTAGCTTCTCGTTTAGCGCAGTCCAGTAAAGGCGTGCGCCAAAGCTAGTTTGGTTCTTGTCGGCATACATAAACGCATCATGGTTTTTGGTTCGTGTGCTATCCAGCTCTACTGTTAGCAGTAGATTTCTGAAACCGTTGTACTCAACTCCTAGTACTGAAAGGATTTGATCTTTCTCATCCCAGCCGCCTAGCTGTCGAAATACCGAGTCTCGATTAGGAATCACCGCCTTGTCTAGATGCAAGCCTAGCTCGCCAAAATACAGCCAAGATCCTTCCGCCCAATTTGCAGCCACACCGAAAGCGCGCATGCGATTTTGGCCATATTGAAATAGCGGATTTGCAGAACGCTCAGCAGTAATTTCTTCTAGGCTTAATGCATTGTTATTGAACTCGCCAGCGACTAATTGAAGATCTCCCTGACTGAGGTGCGTAGAGGCTCGAAAGAAATACTCCGCCTCTTTGTCCGGAGAATCCCTCTCGACTCTTATGCCCGCTTGACGCAAGGCGACAAACTGATCGAACTCATCACCAATGGGGGCGGTATAATTTTTATTGGCACGGTATGTAATTACGCCGTCGAAGGTCCATTCGGCAGCGCTGTAACTAAGCAGCGCGGCGGGGACTTGCAGGCGAATGTCTTCCAGATCTTGTTGCGCGAAGGTGTATTGGTCTTCGGTATTGATTAGGTCGGTAACTCGAGAATACTCAGCCAATCCCCACGCCAGTATCTGATTGCCTAGTTTGAAATAGAAGCCGTTGTTGTATTGTTTCTCTATATAGAAGTCTCGCACTTCGAAGCGATTACGAAATTCATTCGTCTCGTCAGAGCTGTAGTCGATGCCCTCATTAAGTCTATAGACTTCATCATGATAAACCTTCCCACTAATGCGAAAGTCGAAACCCTCGCCAAGTGTTGTATCTAGTTGTGCAAAGAGATTGGTCTCGATCTTATTTAGATCTCGATCCTGTCGACTAAACAGCACCCCAGGGCGCTCTATTCCCTGAGAAACTTTTTGAGTGACCCATCCGATTACAGAAAAATTCTCGTTCGCTCGGGAATCATTGGTCTCTATGTCGACATCGAGAGCGTTGAAGAAATCATTCTGTGCAAAGCTGGTTTCAGTACAAGCAATTGCTAAGACAGCGATAAGCAATCGATAGCAACCTTGAGGGGAATGTATGGTCACGTTAGATGCCACCGTGCTTTTCCTCAGTCGAGGCCTCGTTGCATTGCTTCGGTAGTAAGAAGATCATCGGCGACTTCGGCGTTGTAGTCGATGGAATTGATCTGCAAGACACTCGCGTGTTCCTGTCGATCATTCCGCGTGGTGATGGCCTGCAGTCTTTTAACGGTCCAGACATCTTCGATCAGTTCGATTTCAGACGAAGTAAAGAACTTAACCCGATTGCCCCGAAGCTCCCAAGCTTGTCCGCGAAGCTGCACGAGCTTTTCTTTGCTAATCCAACTTTGCATCTTTGAGTAGCCGGTTGCTTCTTCGGCACGATCTTTAAATTCCGGCTTGGGAATCATTTCTATAACCCAGCAGTCTTCGCCATCTACCATCTCGGATTCATTGACGAAGTTGTAGTCGTACCAATCGATCTCGAAGCCATTAATATCAGCATAGGTAAAGTCGCTGCCTAGAAAAGAATCCGATGTGTCGCTAGTTGCTAATCTTTTTACTCTTTGCAGGGCTGGCAGATAGAGCCAGGAATCATCGTCACGCAAATTTTCATTCCACTCAAAATTTAGGTAGGCAGTGCCACGAATGTCGGCTGGTGATTCGAATAGAGATAGAGTTTTTGTGTCTGCTCCATAGTCCTTGGAATAGAGTTTTAAATTTCTGACACGCTGTCTATCTCTTCTATCGATGAGCACCATAGTAATGTCACTAATAGAGGAATCGCCATCGTAGCGTTCATCGAACATGCGTACGACTTCTTCTGCAGAGTATTCAGCAGCAGTTGAGAGAGAAAATGGCTCTAACGATGTGCAGAAAATGCAAAAAACCGTTGCGAGGCTGCGTATTGAAAGACCGCGAATAATCATGTTTTTCTCTCCTGAAATTTGCGCCCTATCAGTCCAGTCGCAATTTCATATATACAAGACCCCGATGATGAGTTTGTTACCCAGTAGCCGAAGTGATTTCTGCGTCCTCGGAACCATCGGCCCAATAGAGTATAGCTGGCAGTACTACGAGATCACCTATCAGCGCCAGAGTCATTATGATGGATCCGAACAAACCTACATAGATAATGGTGGTGAATGATGCGAAGCACAGTACGCTGAAACCAAACACCAGTACTAAAGAGCTAAAGACGACCGCTCGACCAGACTCATTCATAGCTCGAGCAATAGACTGTTTGGTGCTGGCTCCCTCACCCTTGGCGAGTAGATACCGGCTCATAACATGGATGGCATCGTCTACCGCTATACCCATCGTCATGGCAAATACGATGACGGCACTCTGGTCCAACGAAATTCCTAGCCATCCTGCAAAGCTACCCGCCAAAACGATCGGCAATACGCTGGGAATAATAGACAAGAGGCCATATTTAACCGATTTGAACAAGGTAATAAAGAACAGTGTGATAACGCCCAGCGCGATCAGGAAGGACAATGCCATCCCTTCGGATATATAAGTATCTTGCACGGTATACAGCGCCATCGTGCCGGTAACAATCGCCTGCAGGCGTGGATAGTTCTCGCTCAAGTAGGCTTCGATGTTTTCCAGTTCAGCCTGCATCACAGATGCTTGCATGTTCACCACCGGCACCACGAGCCTTGTGCGCCGATTCTCGAAATCCTTGATGTCTGAAAGGTCTTCATTCGCACCTGAGCTTTCATACAACAGAAGAAACTGTGCAGTCATCTCTCGAGTAGATGGGAGGCGATAAAAGTCAGGATCGTCGCCATTCATAGCCTGATTTATTTCTTTGAGGTAATCCGCCATGGAGTTAATTGGGCCCAGTGTTTCGCGTTGCTGAAGCCAATTTTGTATCTCATCAAGTTGCACCAAAAATTCCGGATCTTTAATGCCCTCTTCTTCGCCGGAGTCGAGGATGATGTCCAGATTCATCATGCCGCGATAAACATCATCGAAGTACTCGATATCTTGGCGTGTCTGGCTACTCTCTTTAAACAAAGTAACGTAGTTCGAATCAATAACAATATTGGGTATGTTCCACATAGAAAACAACAACGCAGCAAGGCCGCCTAGCAATATCCTATTTCTATTTCTTAAAGTGAAATCGGGAACCTTCTGAGTAATCTTGGAAATTAATCCACCGTCTAATACCTTGTTGGTATTCACCGGAATCTTTTTCATAAAACTGAGCATGGCGGGAAGAGCTGTCAAAGCAAAAAGAAAAAGAATGATAGAGCCCATCGCTCCTAGAAAAGCAAATTCTCGGATGGGAAGAATCTTTGTAACGGAGAGTGCAAAAAAACCGGCCGCTGTGGTAATTGCCGTGAAGAATGCGGGGCGCCATATATTGATGATGGTAGAACGAGCGGCATCGATGCCGTCGGAACCGGAATGCATATAGTGAAAGAATTCTAGTAATACGTGGACGGTTATCCCGATCCCAATAATTATCAATGTAGGTGCCAGAGCTCCGCTATCAACGGTTGTATGAGGAATGCCTAGATAGCCCTGCATTTCCTGCACCAATAGAATTCCACAGGCAATAACTAGCCACGGAGCGATAGTTGCCCACAGAGATCGAAAACTAAAAAACAGTATCAAGACCATCAACACAACCATAACTGGTATTAATATGGCTACGTCTTCCGCTGAGACAGTTTCAAAGCGTTCTTGAGCTAGTGGGTAGCCGGAGAGGTGAAGAATGTAACTGTCGGAAGTTAAATTTTCCTCTGCAACGAAACGATACAAGTCCTGAACTAATTGCACCTTCGCTTCGGAAGTTTCGTTACTGTATTCAACCCTGGCCGCAACTCTTGTATGTCGGAAGTCTCTGGTTATCAAAGTATCCAAGGCAAGGGTTTCGTTATTCAGAATATTCTTTGTGTTGGCGATCGCGGCAGCGTCACCGATTACATCTTCAACATCTTCGATCAGGTAGTCGATACTCAGGTCATCATTGTCAGCATGAATAAATTGAAAGTTGGTGATTGAGCGCAGTTGTGTCACGTACTGATGGTATTCGAGGAAATCTGAAACTCGGGCGATGTCTCGAAGCGTATCCGTATTAAAAATATCGGGCTCATCAGACGTGGCCTCAAAACCGACGATGAGGTATTCATTGTCTCCGAAGAGATCTATCAGATTGTCGTATTCTGCAAGAGCGGGGTCGCCGGCGACGAAGTATCGCTCTGTGCTGTTATCGAAGGGTATAGCATTGCCGGTCAGTATTGCGGCGAGCAGAAGCGCTATCGACCCAATAATGATTGGGATTCGATTGCTAATCGTGAAGCTTGCCCAAGCCTTGATTAGAGCTGTCATCCTGAAACCCCTCAATCTTAGTAGGACTTAGTTCTGTCCCGTTTATTATTATTTGAGTCGAGCGGAGAAGGCACTTCACCAACTTCGGGGGACAGTGTAATGCCAGATGTGAACTGCGTAAAGTTTACACTGTTAATATTATTTTCTAAATTCAAATTCTAAAAAACTCTATATATAAGAATTTCTTATGAAGATTTCTTAAAGTCAGTCGATACTACTTTTGTGCGAAAATTCGGGCCAAATCGGAGCCTGAGCACCTCAGGGAGTAGTCATAATATGTCAAAGGAATCTAATTTCCCCTTCGATCTAGACCTCAGCACTCTAGATACAAGCAGTATTACTAATATTCTGGGCGATATTGAAATGCATATGCCTCTCATGGAAAGTGAGGGTGATGTAACGCAACTACTGCAGGTTAAGGACTTTTTCGAGACCGAACTCAAGCTCGAACGACGCCTCCACTGAACCTCTGAACCCCCGTATAATGGCCTTCTAGAGCAGTTATTCGACTCATCGAATAACTGTGTACTCCCCGCCGTGCTTGGTTTATGCTCCTATGCCCTATAGCTAAAACCTATCTTTAAAAATAGGCGCTTTCAGAAAGATTATCCAGTTGAAGGCAGCCATTAAAGCTACTGGGCAGGATCAACACTAGGAACTCACAAAAAAGGGTCATGAATATGAAATCCGTATTATCTTTGCTCGCAGTTTGCAGCTTGGTCTGCAGCAGCGCCCAGGCGCTAGATATGGCCGCTCTAGAAAGAGCGATGGCAAATCCAGATCGTCCAGCGGCTGATAAAGAAAGAGACGCCAGCCGTCAGGCTCCCGCTGTATTGGACTTTCTTGGCTTAGAAGCCGGAATGACTGCGCTGGATATCAATGCATCCAGTGGTTGGTACACAGAAGTCCTTTCCTACGCAGTAGGTCCCAATGGCAAGGTACTAATGCAAAATCGCCCAGGTGGCGGCTCTGCAGAAGCTGCGACCGCGAAAGCTGACCGCCTATCAAATGTTGAAGAGTGGCTAACGCCAATCTCTGACATCTCGGCCGGCTCGGTAGACTTTGCTATTACAGCATTGAACTTCCATGATTTTCACAATTCTAACCCAGCCGCAGCACAGGGCATTCTGGGTCAGGTTATGGGTGCGCTAAAATCCGGCGGAATACTCGCGGTGATCGATCACGAAGGTACGTTTGGTGCTGACAATCAAGCTCTACATAGAATCGCATTCGAAGATGCTGTAAAGGCAGTGCTCGAATCTGGTTTCGTGTTGGCCGGCGCCAGTGACGTGCTAGATAACGACGCAGATGATCATTCAGTTGGTCCATTCGATCCTTCATTGGAACGCAATACGGATCGCCTCGTACTTAAGTTCATGAAGTTGTAAATTGCTTCGCTATTGTAAGTAAATGCAATAGCCTGAAACTTTACTAATTTATAGCAAGTTAGAAAGCAAAGGGTCTTGGTGCTAACTAAGACCCTTTTTTTATACCTAGACAGCATTCAAGTTTGGACATAGTTTGGAAAAGGAAAACTCCCAAAACCCTATTAAGAAATTCCTCTCGGTATTTCAATATAGCGGTGTAGCCTTAGAAATCGTCTGGAGTACCAGTGCGAAGCTAACAATCGTCATGGCCTTGACGACATTAGTGTCCGGTGTGTTGCCGGCGCTGATCGCTTCTGTGGGCGGCCTATTCGTAGACGTAGTTTCTAATGCCTTTCAAGGCGATGGCAGTAACGCAGAACAATTACGCAGCGACGCTCTCTACTATGTGTTTCTTGAAGCAGGCTTAGTTGTGTTGATGACAGGCGCCCAGCGTATCAACTCAGTTTGCCAATCTATACTGCGGGTTTTGTTGGGAAACAAGATAAACGTGATGATTCTTGAGAAGGCTCTTACTCTTGAACTCGCACATTTTGAAGATGCGGAATTCTACGACAAGCTTGTGCGTGCACGTCGAGAGGCATCCAGTCGGCCGCTTAGTCTGGTTATAAAGACGTTCGATTTATTCAGGGATCTCATCAACCTTATTGCAATAGGGATATTTTTGTTTCAATTCTCCCCCTATGCAGTATTACTTCTTGGTCTTGCCGGCATTCCCGCATTTGTTGCAGAGGCGAAATTTTCCGGCGAAGCATTTCGCATACACCGTAGGCGTTCGGCTGAGCGGCGTATGCAGATCTATCTAGAAATGGTGATGACGCGCGAAGATGGGGTTAAAGAAGTGAAGCTGTTGCAGCTGGGCAAGATGTTCCTGCAGCGCTATGTAGATATCTTTCTCAACATCTACAAAGAAGATAAGTCTCTGGTTTTGAGAAGAGGCATCTGGGGGTATGTTCTAGGCCTGATTGCTAGCGCGGCATTCTATTTCGCCTATGGCTGGGTAGGCTTCGCAGCTATCGCAGGTGCTATTACTATCGGGCAGATGACGATGTACATCGCACAGTTTCGACTTGGTCAAAATTCCGTTACAAACAGCCTGACCTCGATAAATGGTATGTATGAAGACAATTTGTATTTATCGAATCTCACCGAATATTTGGACCACAAGGTGCCAGAACATACAGGGGACAAAACCCAGGGCCCTAATCCAGCCGATGGTATTCGCTTCGAGAATGTTAGCTTCTCTTATCCTGGCGCGAAAACGCCTGCGCTGCACAACATCAATTTACATATTACCCCCGGTGAGAGCTTGGCGATCGTGGGTGAGAATGGCAGTGGTAAGACTACGCTGATTAAACTACTCACTCGTCTGTATGCACCAACCGGCGGGCGCATACTTGTGGATGGTTTGGATCTGCAAGAGTGGGACACAGACACCATCCGTGAAAAGATCGGTGTGATATTTCAAGATTTCGCGCGCTATCAGCTGATCGTCGGAGAGAATATTGGGATTGGTGACGTTGATAGCATTGGCGAAGACGATCAGATTTCTGAAGCGGCTCGCAAGGGCATGGCCGATGAATTTGTGAAGGACTTGCCACAAAAATATCAGACGCAACTTGGTACCTGGTTCAAGGATGGTCAGGAACTGTCCGGAGGTCAATGGCAGAAGATCGCATTGTCTCGCGCGTTCATGCGCAGCAAAGCGGATATCTTGATCTTGGATGAACCTACGGCGGCTATCGATGCGCGAGCGGAGGCTGAGATCTTTGAGCACTTTGGAGAGCTAACTGACAATCGAATTTCAATAATTATTTCTCATCGATTTTCGACAGTCCGCATGGCTGACCATATTATCGTGCTAGAGAAGGCGGAGATTATGGAGCAAGGCAGTCATCAACAACTACTAGATCTCGACGGACAGTACGCCACCTTGTTCAAGCTACAAGCGAAGGGTTATCAGTAGGCTTGGAAAATCCACTCCTCTATTTTCTCGTTGGATTCCTCGCTTGCTTGCTAGGTACTATTCCCTTCGGCCCGATTAACCTGGTAGTGGTAAAAACCACGGTCGATTATGATCGTCGCAGTGGTATCGAGATTGCATTCGCAGCCTCATTGATCGAGATTCTGCAGGCGTTAATCGCAATATCCTTTGGCATGCTAATTAGCAATTTTCTCGATGCAAATGTCTTCGTCACATTTTTCTTAGCGTTCGCTTTTATTGCATTGGCTATCTTCATATTTACCCGTAAGCCGACGCCGACTTTAGAAATTGAAAAAAATAGGCCAGCATCATTTTTTCGAAGCGGTTTACTTATCGCTGGATTGAACCCGCAAGCGGTACCATTTTGGATATTCGCACTGGCGACAATAAGCCAGTATTTCGAATTTCAGTACATGGGGCTGACTTTGATTGGTTTTTTGCTAGGAGTGTTTATTGGCAAGTTTGTCGCGCTGTACGGTTTTGTCGTAGCGAGCACCTATTTGAAGGCTCACTTGCAAGAAAGTAGCATCCTAGTTAATCGCTTGCTGGCAGCGATATTGTTATTTATTGGTTTAAGTCAGGGATGGAACGCGGTAAATTCTGTATTAGCCTAAGCAATCAAAAATGAAAAGAGCGCCTGAGCGAGCGAATGTCAAAACCTCAGCAACAGCACAAGAAAATTCCTGAAAGTCCGGATCCAGTGAAATTTTCAAAGGAGCTTCGCGAAATCGTTAGAGCGCGCACTCGTCTCGCTGTTTGTTTCTGGACTCTTCCAGTGTATGTCTTGGCGGTCTGGGTGCTACTTAACAATGGGCGTAGCGTCGATTCTATGATGTGGATCTATATGGCGGTCTACGCTGGATTCGCGATTAATATGTCGATGAAAAACTGTCCTAGCTGTCACAAGCAATTCTACGTAAAAAATATATTTCTAAATTTGCTAAGCAAAAAATGTGTGCATTGTGGACAGACGTCCGCGCCTCCTGAATTTAGCTCGGAAGACTAGGGCATATCCAATAACGCTCTGCCGCCGATTCTTTGCTGGGCTTAATTTCCCTGCCGCATCAGCCGCAGAAGCTCAGTTAGCTTGGGTGGCTGACCGGTTCGCAACACCCCCATTCGAAAGACTTTGCCAGAGAGCCAGAGAACGAAGACGATGCTCAATATCAGTAGAATGGTCGTGCCAACCACATCAACAAGTGGTGGATCAGCGGCTGCGCGGTTCATCATTAGGTAGGGGGTGAACAGTGGGAACCAAGACATGGCTCGAACTATCGTATTGTCAGGGTCGCGAACTACAAACACCATCATCGCCAGTGGAATTACCTGAATCATAATCATCGGCATCATCATCGCCTGCGCTTCTTTCAGGGTATTACACAAGCTGCCTATTGCGAGAAATACGCCGGAATAAAGTGCATAGCCTGCAAAGTAGTAGAACACAAACCAGGGAATCAACTCAGAGCCTAGAATAACATCCAGTATCTGGCTAATAAGTTCTGTCTGACTGCTCTGATAAAGAGTAATAAACAGAAAGAACGAAAATAGCCATACCGCTATCGTGGTCAGTCCTGATAGCCCAATCCCAAGGAGTTTTCCCATCATGAGTTCGCCAGCAGTCACCGATGCGAGCAATACCTCAATGATGCGATTCGATTTTTCTTCAATAGTATTGCTCAGTAAATACTGAACACTCTGCATCAAGGAAATAAACATCAGATACACGAAGCCGATCGGTGCGAGTTGCCTAAAGGTATCAGCGACGCTAACGGCTTCTTCACCGATCTCCGCAGTTGGGTCGAGTTGGCTAATAGGCATGCGTGTGCGTTGCACGTCGCGGACAATCTGGCTGTCTACACCCAGGTCTATGTATTCGCGGTTGCGAATCTCTGAGTTAATACTGCTGATAATGGCATCCGGCAGACGAGAGTCTGTGAGATTTCTTGCCCAATACTGAATGCCGATCGGTCTACCGGCTGGCTGGGGTATGATTCCTGGCCGTGAAATATCATCATCTACACTGGCAGGAATAAGAATCAGCGCGAATAGGTCGCCGGGCTCAGAATCCACCAATATCTTTCTTTCGCCACTGAGATAGGGCCGCAGTGCCTGTGCAATCTCCTCGGGTGGCGCAGAGCTATCGATGCCTTCTGGTAGGTCCGCTGCGATGAACTGGCGGGAAGGCTGCTCAAAGGGCTGTATATCTTCTTTCAGAGCAGGGCTTGCCATAGTCAGCGCGAAATTTAGACCGCCGCTCTCTAACCACTCATCTAGTGCCGCGACTTCGTCTGCATCGGCATTGTCTATCAATTGTTCTGCTGCGTTGTTTCCAGCTGCGGCAGAGAGCTCTAGATTGGTCTCTTTGCGATTTTCCATCAAGTAGTTTACGAACTCGCCTAGTATTCGTCTCTGATGTTCGCGTTCGATTGCCGTCTCGACTGCTTCGCTATACTCCCCGGATTGGTCGATGAAGATGTAGTAGCGGGTAGGTGTAGAGTTGGACAGTGTCGTCTGTAGAAAATACATAACCGTAAAAATTACGGGGAAGATGAGAATGCCCGCCCAGAAACCCTTGGTCTTTACGTTCTCCATGTATTCGCGCCACGCGATCAAACGAATCATGTTCATCGGAAGGCATGCTCCTTCGCGTCGTCACCAACGAGATGAACGAAGACGTCATGCAGGCTAGGTTCGGTGAATTCGAACCGACTTAAAGAAATGTTTTTCTCGAAACAGCTGCGCAAGATGTCCTGTGGATTCAAGTGTTCACTTATCTGTAATTGCCACTGTTGCTTAGTGGCATCACTAGCGTCTAATTCTTCAGTTTTAGTTATCTCTATGACGCCTGCGATAGATTTCAAAGAAGCTACATTATCTGCAGATTCGAGCATGACTCGACGGGGAATCGTAGCCTTGGCTTCATTCACCGTGCCATCGAATATTTTCCTGCCCTTGGCAATCAATAGAATGTGATCACATAGCCGCTCGGCATGTTGCATTACATGAGTGGAAAAAATTACCGTCTGACCATTCTGGGCCATGTCCGTGATGAGGTCTTCCAACACGGATTGATTGACCGGGTCTAATCCGGAGAAAGGTTCATCTAGAATTACTAGCTCCGGTTCGTGTGCCACGGCCGAGAGCACCTGTACTTTCTGACCCATGCCTTTGGAGAGTGACTCAACTTTTGCCTCGGCAAAATCTTTCAGGCCGTATTTTTCCAATAGATGCCAAGCTTGTGTTTTCGCCTCATGCTTTTTCATGCCTTTCAACATGGCGAAGTACTGAATCAGCGCCCACACCTTCATCTTCTTATAGAGACCCTTCTCCTCCGGTAGGTAGCCTATCTGGTTGCGAACATCCAGTGCCGAGGAATGGCCTAGAACGCTGATGCTGCCCTTGCTGGGTTTTATGATGTCCAAAATCATGCGAATGGTAGTGGTCTTGCCTGCACCATTGGGGCCGAGAAAACCATATATCGAGCCTTTTGGAATAGAAAGGCTCACGTCGTTTACCGCAGTGAATTCACCGTAGGTCTTGGACACATTCTGCAGACTTAAAACCGAACTTGATTCGGTCTCGTGCTGAGAAGGAGAAGGGGATTGTATAGTGGGATTGACCATCACTATCGGCTCGTAAAAAGGGATCGAGCTAGTATGTCAGAAACGTTCTGAAGATGGAAAATTTGCTGATTCTGGGATACTTCCATCCAATTGCAGATCGGCAGTTAAGGCGCAATGATCGGAGACCGACCGCCAATCTATATGGGTCATCACGTCTGCGCTGCAAACCTTGAAACCGCGGACATAAATTCTATCCATGGGGAGCATGGGAAACATTGCAGGAAATGTAGCCGCTACCTTTCCGTGCAACGTCTGGTATACCTCGGTTAGTTCTAATTCTTGGTAAAGCTCTCGGTGCACCTTTCGGCGCCAATCATTAAAATCGCCAGCAAGAATTAACGGCTCCGAAGCTCCGATGTTTTCTTTAACATAGCGGATCAGTTGCTTAATCTGACTTAGGCGCTCGCTCTCAAACAAGCCCAGATGGGCGCACAGTAGGTGTATGCCATTCTCCAAAGTCCCATGCAGTATGCCGCGTTGAGAGACGCGCATCGTAGATACATTTATATTGTGTAATTTACTGAATGGAATTTCGCTGAGGATGGCGTTGCCGTGATGGCCATGCTGGTAGATAGCATTCTTTCCATAGGCAAAGTGGTCCCAGATAGAGTCTGCTAGGAACTCAAACTGATTGTTATCAGACCAGTTAGGTATCGTATCTTTCTGCTTCTCATTATCTCCAGTAACTTCCTGGAGGAAAACGATATTGCTGTTCGATTGTTTAAGGCAGTGCTTGATTCTTTCGAGAGTGAAATGCCTATTACTCATTGAATATCCTTTATGGATATTTAGAGTGAGGATTTTGAAATCATGCATTAACATCGACTCTACAATTTTCGACAGTGCGAAAGTGCCTGCTAAAACTATTAAAGCGCCTCAACCATGAAGGTGTAAACAGTAGGGATGAAAATACTTCACTTGCTGTCAGGAAACAATGAATTCTAGGCGGCGTGTTACTTGATCTTAGTCAAGGTGACAGGCGGGCCCAAAGATACTATAAATACAGAGAGAACCGAAAATGTAAGAAGAGTTAGTTAGAGGGAGGGCGCCTGACAGGGGTTCTCTTTATTGACACGAATCTTTTCACTGACTATGGTTCAGCAACAAAATTGAGGATTTCATGATGATTAAAATATCCAATGTGGTTGCCCTAGTTGACCTGAACGACGAGTATGAGGGAGTAATCGAAAAGGCCGCAACCGTCGCGCGGGCCAATAATGCATGCTTGGAGCTGGTGAGTATTGATTACTCGTCCTATTTCGAGGATGGCAATTACTTTGAACCGATTCAGGCAGCTGAGCTACGTCTGCAGATGTTGGAAGAGCATCGATTAGCACTCGATGAAATTGCCAGCACCCTGAAAGAGGGAGATCTGAAAGTTGAGACGTTTGCAACCTGGGGCCACCCTAGCTACAAGTCGCTCAACGAGCATATTAAGCATCCGGAATCGACGTTAGTAGTTAAATCGACGCAGCATCATAACAAGATTGCTCGTCTATTTTTGTCCAACGAAGATTGGGACTTAATCAGGCACTGTGCTTCTCCGCTACTATTGGTTAAGGGGCAACCTTGGTCGAAAGAGCCAGTATTTGTAACGGCTATCGATCCTAATCATGCTAACGACAAACCTGCAGCGCTAGACGTAAAAATGGTTGCCTGCTCTCAGGTGTTAGCGGGTAGTTGTGGCGGTAGCGTTCATCTGTTTCACAGTGATTCTGTTCCTCCATTTATGGGGGTCTATTCGCTGATCATGAATGAAGAGGACAAGAGCGCGAAGCTAGCTGCATTTGGAAGACGAGCCGGCATCGAAACGAGCCATTGTCATTGGACCGATAGCCCGATAGAGAATTCATTACCAAAATTGCTCGATAAGTTGGATGCGAGCGCCGTGGTGATGGGGGCGATTTCACGCTCAGGAATTGATCGAGTCTTGATTGGCAGCACTGCAGAGAGACTCTTAGATCTCATAGACCGGGATGTGTTGATCGTTAAACCAGACTAAGGTAACGGGCATAGCTAAACCCTAGGAAAGACTATGCATGATATGTTTTTCCTGACCATTATATGGTCAGGAGTCTATCTCTCACATTTCCTAGCAGCTAGAACTAAGCTGACCCCCGTGCTGTATTTTCTGGCCTTCGGCTCAACGATGGTCAACATGGGTGTGTTGCCACAAGAGAGCACGGAATTTATTCGCGGGTTCTCGGAAATTGGCATTATCCTGATCATGTTTGCTCTTGGCTTCGAGGAGGATACGCAGCGTTTCATAAAGGGCATTAAGCGCAGTTGGGGTATTGCTCTATTCGGTGCCTTAGCGCCGTTCGTAGCAGCCTACTCGATTAGTTTCTATTTCTGGCAGGACGCCAAGCTAGCGCTTATGTGCGGTCTCGCCATGACCGCTACTGCCGTGTCACTCACGATGGTCTCCCTTAAGAGTGAGAAGCTGCAGGGCACAGCCGCTGCCACGGGGATAATGACCTCAGCTATCCTCGATGACATCGCTTCACTTGTGGCTGTTGCGATTCTGGTTCCGCTGGCTACCGGTGAATCGGATATCTCCGCTCTCAGCATCCTAGGGGTTATTGGCAAGGCTATAGCCTTCTTCTTTTTCATTGTCATGCTGGAAGTATTGATATTCCCCCACGATAGTAAGTTAAGCCTATTTCATAAGATTCCAATCCTGCGCAATTTTGGGGTGAAACATTTCATCTCTTTCGGAGATGGCAGTCAATCCGCGTTGGCGGTGTTACTCATTGCCCTGGTAATTAGCATGATTGCCTTCGAGTTTGGCTTCCATCCGGCCGTGGGTGCGTATATGGCGGGCCTAATCGTCAAGCAGGACTATTTCAGGGTGCGGGATACTTCTGAAGTTGAACCCTCTACAGTAGATCGTTATACCCAAACCCGGGAGGTCGTAGACAGCGTAGCCTTTTCATGGATAGGACCGGTTTTTTTCGTCGAGTTAGGAACTAAGATAGTCCTGGACCCCAGCATTCTCGTTAACGTCATTCCCCAAGTTATCGCGCTTACAGTTGCTATCTTTGTGGTGCAAATATTATCCGCCGCATTGGCTGCTCGATTTACCGGGAACTACGCCTGGCACGAGAGCATATTGATCGGGCTGGGGATGTTGGGTCGCGCTGAACTGGCATTTGTAGTTATGGATATAGGCTATGTGCAGAATTCGATTCTCACTACCGATGCCTTCTACACGCTGATGGTTACCGCGTTCATGTTGAATGTGGCTGTGCCCATTTCAATTAAGTTATGGAAGCCGTATTTCGAGGGTAGCAAGAGTTTGAAGATATCCCTCGGTGGGAAGCTGCATAGCCTCTCTAAGGAGCTGCACTAGATTGATTTAGAGAGGAGTGGGAAGCCAGAACAAAAAAAGGGAAGAGCAATGCTCTTCCCTTTTTTGTGCGCATCTCGATTGATGCGTATTCCTGAGAGACTTTATCAGAGCCAGTTGTACATGATGATGCCAGCGACCGAAGTACAGACTAGAAAGTACGGTAGCGCCATATAGACCATGCGTCCGTAGCCTAATCGAATGCGTGGTGCTATCGACGACATAAGTAGGAACAAGAATGCAGCCTGGCCATTTGGAGTGGACATGCTTGGGATACCGGTTCCCATAACCACGGCGACCGACTGAGCTTCGAAAATCTCTCTGCTCATTAAGCCCTGCTCCATCAACGGTGTGATCTGATTCATGTAGATCGTTGCGACAAACACGTTGTCACTGATGGCAGATAAGAAGCCGTTGGTGAGGAATACCATGAAGACTTGCTGGCTACCCTCCATCTCCAACACCCAGTTCATAACTGGAGTGAACATCGCCTGGCTATTGATCATAGCGACGATGACATAGAACACGACTAGCAGTGATGCGAAAGGAAGTCCTTCCGTAAAAGCCTGCCCGATTGAATGTTCGTCGGTAACGCCTATCATCGAGGAAGCGAGGATGATTACGGCTAGTCCGATAAGTCCGATCTCGGCAAGGTGAAGAGATAGGGCAATAATCATTAGGATCGCGACTACAAGCTGAAAGTAGATTACCAGGGTGTCTCCTCTGGTGGCTTTCGCTTGTATCTTCGCGTCTTCATCGGCCAAAATTTGTCTTACGGCGTCTGGTAGTGCTGCGCCATAGCCAAACCATCCTAGCTTCTCTAGTACGAAGCAGGTAAACACACCTGCAACAAGTGTAGGCATCGTAGCGGGCCCAACCATTGTGGCGAATGTAACGAAATCCCATTCGGCCGCGCTGCCGATAACGATATTCTCTGGCTCACCAACTAGAGTACATACACCACCGATCGCGGTGCCGATCGCGCCATGCATTAGAAGCCCGCGCAAGAATGCGCGAAAATCGTCGAGGTCTTCCCTGTGCAATTCGTTGATGTGCCCATCTTCGGAATCTGGGGCGTCGCTATAACCTACCTTCGACACCACCTTTTCATAGACATCATAGAAGGCGGTGGCAATGGCTATGAGTACCGCCAAAATAGTTAGTGCATCGAGAAAGGCTGAAAGTATGGCGACCACTATGATGGTCGTTACATTCATCACTACGCGAGACTTGATGCCTAGCAGAACCTTGTTAATGAACTTAAACAGCATCTCTCTAAGGAAATGCACACCGGCTACCATGAAGATAACCAGAAGAATCACCGGCAAACCATGCTCAACCTCTTCGTAAACATGATGGGAGTCGGTGAGTTGCATCGCCAGTACTTGCAAGGCTAGCAAGCCGCCGGGCTGAAGAGGGAAGCATTTCAGAGACATAGCGAGCGTGAAGATAAACTCGAACAGGATTATCCATGAGGTAACTAGGTGTCCGAGAGTGAAGTAAAAAACAACATTCATTACCAGAGCGGCCAAAACGGCTTTCTTGTACCAAAGAGGGGTGTGACCCAGGAACATCGCCATTGGCGAGTCGGGGTAGTGGTGAGCTGCTGATGACATCTAGTGCTTCCTTATTATTATCGGTTATTCGAATATCCGAGGCGAGACCCGGTCAAATATACTGCTATTAGGGGCTGTTGACCAAATTTATTCTGCGCTCAGGAACTTATCGATCTTATCGGCGACCAACCTTCCTTCGTCGATAGCACGAACCACCAGTGATTGTCCGCGGCGGCAATCGCCTGCGGCAAACACCTTCGCCGTGGAAGTTTGAAAATCGCGGTATTCTGCCTTGTAGTTGGAGCGCCCATCGAGTTCTAGGCCTAAGGATTCACTAAGATAGTGTTCCGGCCCTAAGAAGCCCATGGATAGTAGGATTAGGTCTGCTTCCCAGAATTGCTCACTGCCGGGAACTTCGGTGAATTTATCATCGACATTCACTGTCTTGATGCCCTTCAGCTTTCCATCGGCATCGCGAACGATCTCTTTGCCCGAGACTGAGTATACCCGTGGATCCTGACCAAACTTCTCGGCAGCTTCCTGATGGCCATAGTCTACGCGGTAGATTTTAGGCCAAAGAGGCCAGGGGTTATTGTCTGCTCGATCGAGAGGAGGAATCGGCATGATCTCGAAATTCACTAATGACTCGCAGCCATGTCGCAGGGAAGTGCCGATACAGTCAGTGCCGGTATCGCCGCCACCGATGACAATGACTTTCTTGCCCTTCGCGCTTAGATAGCCGTTATCTTCTAGATTCGAATCCAGCAGGCTCTTGGTGTTCTTGTGCAAGAACTCCATCGCCAGATGGATGCCATTGCCTTCTCGATTTGGGATGTTGAGGTCGCGGGCGGTGGTTGCACCGGTCGCTAGCAACACAGCATCGTTGTCATTCATTAACTGTTCAACGGCAACACCATTCTCACCGCTGCCGCCCACGTCGGCGTTGACTACGAAGTTTATACCTTCTTCTTTAAGCAGGGTCACGCGACGGTCGACGACGCCCTTATCTAACTTCATATTAGGGATACCATACATCAGCAGTCCGCCAATACGGTCGTCTCTCTCATAAACAGTTACATTGTGCCCGGCAAGGTTGAGCTGCGCCGCGGCAGCTAGTCCCGCAGGGCCTGAACCGATGATCGCTACTTTCTTATCGCTGCGCTGCTGTGGAGGGTTCGCTACTATCCAGCCGTTTTCGAAACCTTTATCCGCTATCGCGCACTCGATGTTCTTGATGGTTACTGCTGGCTCATTGACGCCGAGGACACAGGCCCCTTCGCAAGGAGCTGGACAAACACGTCCGGTGAATTCTGGGAAGTTATTGGTTTTGTGTAAACGATCTAGCGCTTCTTTCCAGCGATTCTTGTAGATCAGATCGTTCCATTCAGGAATGAGGTTGTAGACCGGGCAGCCTTCTTCGGATTGGCAGAAGGGAACACCACAATCCATGCAGCGAGCACCTTGATTGTTCAGGAGTTCTTCGTTGTGGCTTGTATAAATTTCCTCATAGTCCAGCAGTCGGTCCATCGCATTGCGATAAGGCTCAGTCTGGCGAGTAAATTCCTTAAATCCTGTTGGCTTTCCCATTTAGCTATCTACCTTTCTACTAACCTTCTGCGCCGGCTGTGTGGTTGCCAGCTTCAATCTATTTGTTGTTTACAGGTATTTAGACAGCGTTGTCTAAAACCCGCTTGTAATCAGTTGGCATGACCTTAGCGAAATGCTTTAGGTTTTGCTCCCAATCATCGAGGATATTCTTCGCTACCGGCGAATCGGTATACAAGAAATGCTTCTTGATCATCGCTTTCAATTCTAGGATATCGTCGATGGAGGCGAGTGGTTCGATCTCGAAGGTGCCGGTATTGCACTGCTTCGGGAAATCGCCTTCTGGATCCCAGACATAGGCGATACCACCGCTCATGCCGGCGCCGAAATTTCTGCCAGTCTTACCTAAGATCACGATGCGCCCGCCAGTCATGTATTCACAGCCATGATCACCGATGCCTTCGACGACAGCTACAGCGCCACTATTTCTCACGGCGAATCGCTCAGCGACGATGCCTCGGAAATAGGCTTCACCTGCGGTTGCGCCATACAGGTTTACGTTGCCTGCGATAACGCTTTCTTCAGCTTTGAAGCTGGAATTCTTTGGCGGATATACGATGATCTTGCCGCCGGAGAGGCCCTTGCCGACATAATCGTTAGCATCGCCTTCCACTGTTAGGGTAATACCCTTCGCAAGCCAAGCACCTAAGCTCTGCCCAGCGGAACCATTTAACTTAATATTGATGGTGTCTTCGGGCAGCATGGCTTCTTTCCAGCGCTTTGCCACCTCATTTGACAACATGGTGCCAACAACACGGTTTGTGTTGATGATTTCAGTCTCAATATCGACCTTGTCGCCGGTCTCCAGCGCTAATCTGGATAGACGAATTAATTCGTTATCCAGCGCCATATCGAGGCCGTGGTCCTGTTCCATCGTCTTATAGAACTCAGTGCCCTCAAAGACGACCTTAGCCGGCTGCAGCATGTTGCTGAGATCCAGGCCATCCGCCTTCCAATGATTTATAGCATCGTCGGTCTTCAGTAAGTCGACGCGACCTACCATTTCGTTCACTGTGCGAAAGCCTAGCTCGGCCATGATGCTGCGCATATCTTCAGCAACCATGAACAAGTAGTTCACTACATGCTCTGGTTTGCCTTTAAATTTGGCCCGCAGCTCGGGATCTTGAGTCGCGATTCCGACTGGGCAGGTATTCAGATGGCATTTGCGCATCATGATGCAGCCTAGAGTGATCAACGGCGCAGTGGCGAATCCGAATTCTTCCGCACCTAGTAATGCGGCCATAGCGATGTCGCGTCCGGTCTTCAACTGACCATCTGTCTGCAGAGTGACACGAGAGCGCAAATTGTTCATAACAAGCGTCTGGTGGGTTTCGGCAACGCCCAATTCCCAAGGCAGGCCAGCATGCTTAATAGAAGTTAAAGGAGATGCGCCGGTACCGCCGTCGTGTCCTGCAATGACGAGGTGATCGGTCTTCGCTTTGGTTACACCCGCGGCGATCGTGCCAACGCCAACTTCGGCAACGAGCTTCACGCTAATACGCGCTTCGCGATTTGCATTCTTCAAGTCGTGAATTAGCTGAGCAATATCTTCTATCGAATAAATATCGTGATGAGGAGGAGGACTGATCAGTCCCACGCCGGGAGTAGAGTGACGAATACGTGCGATCTGTTCATCTACTTTTCCGCCAGGAAGTTCTCCGCCTTCACCCGGCTTGGCACCCTGCGCGATCTTAATTTGCAGTTCATCGGCATTAGTTAGATACCATGCTGTAACGCCAAATCTTCCCGAAGCAACTTGCTTGATAGCCGAGCGCTTCGAATCGCCATTGGGTAGAATTTTAAAACGTTCTGGATCTTCACCACCTTCACCAGTATTTGATTTGCCGCCGATGCGGTTCATCGCAATAGCCAGTGATTCATGGCTCTCTTGTGAGATAGAACCGAAGCTCATCGCGCCCGTTGCGAATCGCTTTACGATCTCGCTAACCGGCTCGACTTCACTGATGGGGATTGGTTCGACTGAGTCTGTGTTGAAATCCAGCAGGCCTCTAAAAGTACAGCGTCGAGTCGCATCTTCGTTCGAATGTTTTGCGAAAGCTGCATAGGCTTCGGAACTGTTGGTACGTGCCGCGACTTGTAAGTTCCCAATCGTTTTCGGGTTCCACATGTGGGCATCGCCACCGGAGCGCCAATGAAAATCGCCTGGGTTGGGAAGCACCGGAATACGGTCGCTGTCTCGCTTTGGAAAACCAATGGCGTGGCGACGTCTCTTTTCTTGTATTAGCACATCAAAATTGACGCCCTGCACGCGGGAAGCTGTGCCGGTGAAGCAGCGATCGACGACTTCGTCTGCCAATCCAACCGCTTCAAATATTTGCGCACCCTTATAGGAATGAAGAGTAGAGATACCCATCTTCGCCATGACCTTGAGCATGCCTTTTCCGACGCCTTTCTTGTAACCGGCAACTAATGCATCTTCGTCGGCGAACAGCGCACCAAGAAACCCTTCTTGCTGTGCTTGCCACAGGGCTTCGAAAGCTAGGTAGGGATTAATTGCATCTGCGCCATAGCTCGTAAGCAGGCAATGATGATGCACTTCTCTTGCTTCGCCAGTCTCAAGGATCAGACCAATCTGAGTTCGCTTGCGCGCCTTGATCAAGTGTTGGTGTACAGCACCACAAGCAACGAGGGCGCTAAGAGGAATACGTGCAGCAGACGTGAGGCGGTCCGATAGAATGACGAAAGCAAAGCCTTCATCAATTGCAGCTTCGGCCTCGAAGCAGATTCGGTCCATGGCATTCGTGAAGCCATTTTCCTCAGCACCGTCGAATGTTATATCGATTAGCTGCGTTTTCATGCCGCGATAGTCCATGTCCCTGATATCAGTCAGTTGCTGATTAGAAAGAATAGGATGATCGAGGCTGAGTCGATGGGCTTGCTCAGGTGTGGTCTGCAACAAGTTGCCTTCTGGGCCGATGAAACAGCGCAGTGACATAACAATCTCTTCGCGAATCGAATCGATTGGCGGGTTTGTCACTTGGGCAAACAGTTGTTTGAAATAATCGTAGATCATACGCGGCTTGTCAGAGAGACAAGCAAGTGCGGAATCATTTCCCATTGAGCCCAATGGGTCGCGCGCCTCAGTTACTAGAGGCATTAGCATGAACTGCATGGTTTCTGTGGTGTAACCAAAGGCCTGCATACGCTGCGTGATGTTTTCGCTATCTAAGGAATGCGCGGCGCTACCACTTGCAAGGTGATCAAGTGTAATTTTTTGTTCACTAAGCCATTCGCCGTAAGGTCTCTTGCCAGCAATCGTAAGCTTAACTTCTTCGTCTGGTATCAGGCGGCCTTCTTCGAAGTCCAATAGAAACATTTTGCCCGGTTGCAGACGACCCTTAAGTTTTACGTTCGCAGGATCGACCTGAACCACACCAACTTCCGACGCCATAATGACTTTGTCGTCATGGGTAACATAGTAGCGGCTAGGACGCAGACCGTTTCGGTCTAGAACGGCACCTATATAATGACCGTCAGAGAAAACGATAGAAGCAGGGCCATCCCAAGGCTCCATTAGAGCTGAATGGTACTCGTAGAAATCTTTCTTAACAGGATCCATGTTGACGTCTGACTGCCAGGCTTCTGGAATCATCATCATCACTGAAGCAGGAAGTGATCTTCCCGACATGAGCATGAATTCCAGTACCGCATCGAAGCTGCCTGAATCGGAACAATCTGCGTCGATGACCGGGAATATGGTGTTTAGTTTGTCACCAAAAACATCTGTCTTGGCTTTGCCCTGTCGTGCCACCATTGCGTTCACGTTGCCACGCAAGGTGTTGATCTCACCGTTATGGCTCATGAAACGATTTGGCTGCGCTCTATCCCATGAAGGGAAGGTATTGGTACTGAAGCGCGAGTGCACCATCGCCATATGGGTTTCGAAATCGGGATTTGTTAGGTCGCCATAAAAAGGAAACAGCTGACCGGGCGTAAGCATGCCCTTGTAAACGATGACTTTGGTGGACAGGCTGCAGGCATAAACTTGCTTCGCTTCGCTGAGCGATGTGTCTTGTCGCAGACGGTGTGTAAAGCGCTTGCGAATAACGTAGAGCTTTCTTTCAAACTGCTCCTGGTCGAGGCTAGTATCGCTGGAGATGTAGAGCTGTTCGATTCGTGGCTGTGCCGTCAGTGCAGCTGGCCCTACATCGGCACCCTTGGCGTCGATGGGTACCTCTCTCCAACCTACGAGGGTCTGACCTTCTTCGGCGATAATCTCATTAATTGCCTGGCGGCAGATGTCTCTTTCTTCTTTTATCTGCGGCAGGAATATATTACCCACTGCGAACTGACCTGCATCAGGCAAGTCGGTATCGAATTCGGTTTTTGCTACCTTGTGAAAGAAGCTATTCGGCAGCGCCATTAAGATTCCAGCGCCATCGCCGGTATTCGCTTCGAAGCCACAGCCACCGCGGTGATCCATGCGGGAGTTGAGGTGATAGGCGTCTAGCATTATCTGATGGCTGGGCTGGCCTTTGATATTTGCAACGAATCCAACTCCACAGGAGTCTTTTTCCTGGGATGGATCATAGAGTCCTGTTTTTTCAGGATATCCGAACTTTAAAGGGATTCGATTTTCGTTGCTCATGGTCAATAGTTTCTCGTGCAGTAATCGCTATTTGTTTCTTTTCTTGTTCCGCAGCTCTATCCCCCATCGAGACAGGGTCTCTCGGGTCGGAACATACTATTCTGCTGAATTGGTCTAGATAGGGCCTGACTATTCAATCAGTTCCCCTTTGTGCGAGTAGCTGCGCAATGCCTGAGCGCTGCAGAAAGGGCCGAACACAATACCATTGCATCAGAATATGTCAAGATCGGCGGGGCTCTGACTTTGATCAATCTGGCAACATGTTGTCGTAAATATAAAGAGGCTGATCCTACTTTAATAACCGCAAAACTACGCGGCTGAGATTGCTAAGAAAGAGGTCGGTTGTTGCCCATTTTAGTGAACACGGGAGATCTGTTTGCTAATGCTTGGTAATTCCACTGAAGGCTGATGAGAAATCCGCTGAAACGACCAAAATACATGCGGTTCACGGGTTTCGGTTGCTTGATAAAAAGCAGAAGGTGATTTACTCTAGCCGACGCTAAGTACCTAATAAGAAAAACAAATATTGCGAATAGTTCTCATTTAGATTTAATAATTGAAAATCAGAATTCCTGTCCACATCACGGAGGCGAATGTAAATCGTGAATCCAAAACTAACCCGTAGACGCTTTATCAAAGGTGTAATTGCCTCTGGTGCAGCTGCCACTTCAACCACAATCTGGTACACGGCCAATGGCCAATCACGTCCAGCAGGTGCTGTTGAACGCATGATCAGAATTAATATTAACGGCCAGATGCGCAACGTAGACGTAGCGCCCCAGGAAACACTGGCATCTACCCTTCGTTACAAGCTTGGCCTAACCGGCACAAAGCTGGGATGTAATCGCGGCGAATGTGGCGCGTGCACCGTTCTTGTTAACGATATCCCAAGTTATGCCTGTTCGGTATTGACGCACTCAGTTAAGAACATGCGCGTCGAATCTGTAGAGGGTCTGGAGTCGGCTAATGGCGATCTTCACCCAGTGCAGCAGGCATTCGTGGATGAGCTTTCTCCACAGTGCGGTTACTGCACACCAGGTCAGGTTATGTCCGCTGTAGGTTTACTGCGTTCTAACCCAAATCCAACAAGAGAAGAAGCACGACAAGGTATGGCAGGTAACATATGCCGCTGTGGTTCTTATGATTCTTACCTTAACGGCGTCATGCGCGCAGCACAAATAGGATAATCAACATGGCATATATGCATATTGGTAAAGATTTTGTTCCACCAGATGTGCCTGGCAAAGTTACAGGCCGCATTAAATACGCTGAAGACTATGCTCGAGATGGCATGGTTTACGCTCGTTTACTAACTAGTCCCGTACCTCATGGGCGCGTCGTCAACATCGATGCTTCTGAAGCGCTTGCGATGGAAGGTGTGTTCGGCATTTTGACTGCCGACGACGTGTATCCAGATGGCGAGCCACAGAGTCCGGGTCTCAAAGTATTAACGAATGAGCCTACTCTTATGGGTGAGCCTATTCTTGCAGTAGCGGCGGTCGACGAGAAAACTGCCGAAAACGCTATCGCTGCAATTGAGCTGACAATCGAGAGACTACCTTTCGTACTAGACCCGCTAGACAGTCTTGAGGAAGGTGGAGCCAACGCCTACAACGGCGGTAATACTTTTATCTTTCGCCAAGGTTTCGCGGAAGAGAAGTGGACGTCGGATCAGGTTGAGAGCTTTAGAAGTGGTAACGAACCTACTGCCGAAGCACAGCAAAGCTGGGAATACGGCGATCTTGAAGCAGGTTTTGCCGCTTCAGATTTCGTTCACGAAACAACATTCTCTACAGCTGGTTACCCGCACATGTCTATGGAGCCTCGTAGCGCCATGGCTTACTGGGAAAACGGCAAATGCTTTCTACACGGTACTTCACAGAGCTTAAGTGCAATCGCCGAGCCTATGGCAGCGATTGTAGGTGTGCCTCTTGAAGATTTCGTTTTTATTAATGAGGCAACCGGTGGTGGTTTCGGTCAGCGAGCTCGTGCAGGAAGTATTCCTAGCATGGCGATTCCTGCGAAACTTTCTCTGAAGATAAACCGCCCAGTGATGATGCGTGTATCACGCGAAGAAGAATTCACCATAGGTGGGGCGCGGCAGGGTCTTCAAGGCTGGATCAAAGTTGGATTTAAATCTGACGGAACTATGGCTGCGATGGACATGTACTGCGTCTCCGATAACGGCGGCAAGGGTGGTGGCGGCGACGCTAACTCCGCAGCAGCCGGTGTAAGCGCGCTTTATCAAACTGAGGCGATGCGCTTTCGCAACACGTCTATTGGTACTAATACTGGTCACCGTGGTGCACAGCGTGGTCCAGGTGAAAACCAGATCATGGCAGTAGTGGCGCCTATCTTAGACAAAGCAGCCGAAGAACTTGGCCTGGATCGCTTGGCAATCCGTAAGCTCAACGCCGCACAAAATGGCGATGTGAGTGGACCAAGAAGCACACCATTTACTAGTGCCTATATGCCCGAAGCTTTACAGCAAGGCGCAGATCAGTTTGATTGGGAAGGCAAAAAAGGCCGCTCTCGCCAAACTAATGGCAGCAAAGTAAGAGGCCTTGGCATCGGTCAGGGATATCACAATGCAGGTCGTAGCGGCATGGACGGTATCGTTCGTCTAATGCCAAACGGACGACTGCAGGTACACAACGGTATTGGTAACCTCGGTACTTATTCTTATGCATCTACCTCTCGCGCAGCAGCGGAAGTGCTGAAGATGGATTGGGAAAATTGCGATGTTGTCACCGGTCGTACCGACAGACACCTTCCAATTACGTCACCACAAGATGGTAGTAACTCTATCTTTACTAACACGCGCACCTGCTTTGGTGCGGCGCAAGATTTGTTAGCAAAGATGAAGGAAATTGCTGCAATGGATCTTGGCGGCGAGACTGCTGATTACGACGTAGATGGTACTAGGGTTCATCAGATCGCAGACAACACTGTAGGCATGACCTATGCAGAAGTTGCTCAACGCGGCATAGAGCTTGGTGGCAAATTCTCTGGCGAGTCTGATTTACCAGAAGAACTAAATACTCTTACAACACTGTCGGTCTCACGACTTGCGGGCTCTGCATTGATGGGCATCTATCATGATCCTCGTCACAGCGATAATCCTCCAGGTTTCACGGTAACGTACACTGAAATCGAATTGGATAAAGAGACTGGTAAGTTTGAAATTCTCGATATGGTAACTATTGCTGAGTGTGGAACGGTCGTTCATCCACAAGGTTTGGCAAATCAGTTGAGAGGTGGCGCAGTTTGGGGAATCGGTCTTTCGGTATTAGAGAGACATCTTTACGATCCTCAGAATGGTCTTCCAGCGAGCAGTGGCTATTGGCAGAGCAAGATTCCTACGTATCTTGATACGCCGGCAGAAATTGGCACGGGCTGGGTTGATTTACCCGATCCAGAAAACCCTGTTGGCGCTAGAGGTATTGGCGAGCCAGCAATGGGCGCAGTATCGGCCGCACTTAACGCTGCAATCTCAGACGCACTCGGTGGACATTTGTTTGACACCTCGCCTGTGACTACAGACATGATCATTAACCACATAGCTGGGGTTTCGGAAGAAGCAAAGCCTCTAGCTCAAAATAATTTCAGAGGTTGATATGCCAGCCACATCACATGACGTAATGCCAGATATCGAACTTTATCAGCCTACTGATGAAGCAAATGCTCTAGATTTAGCAAGCACTCTAGGCGAAGACGGTTGGATAGTTGGTGGCGGACAGGATACTTATGGCTGGTTGAAAGACCGCAACAAGTCTCCCGCCGCTATGATCGAAATAGCCCAGATAGATGCTTGGAAAGGAGTGAAAGAAACTGCAGACGGTATAGAAATCGGTGCGGTAACAACACTTACAGACATCGCTAATCATCCTCTGGTGCAATCCAAATTCAGCCTGCTTGCAACAGCGGCGAGCAAGGTTGCTAGCCCACAGATTCGCAATGTTGGAACCTTGGGTGGCAATTTAAATCAGGACGCGCGTTGCTGGTATTACCGCCGCGGACTGGATTGCTACCGTGCAGGTGGCAATATTTGCTATGCAGATTCTCCAGAAGGCTTGAATCGCGAGCACGCCATCTTCGGAGCGAGCCGCTGTGTTGCGGTAACCCCTTCGGATACTGCGCCTGCTCTAGTAGCTCTTGATGCAACTATGGTTGTAGCGAGCGCGAGTGGCGAGAGACTGATTCCTGCCGGCGATTTCTTTGTAGGTCCTGATCGCGACATCGTCAATATGACTGTGTTGAATGAAGGTGAGATTCTGACAGCAGTTCGACTACCCAATGAATGGGCAAACGCGGAGTTCTACTTTGAGAAAGTCGCCGACAGAAACGTATGGGACTTTGCCTTAGTGAATGTTGCTGCGGCGTTTAAAGTTTCAGGTGGTTCAATTTCAGATGCTCGTATAGTTTGCGGTGCAGTTGAATGTACACCTAGGCGTCTGGAAGCTGTAGAGAATGCTATTCGCGGACAGCAGCGTTCAGAAACTTTGGCAGACCAGGTCGCAGCCATCTCTGTAGAGGGCGCGAGACCTTTGAATTACAATAATTTCAAAGTGCCATTGATGGAAAATCTAGTTAAACGAGCGATCCGAGGTTAAACCTCGGGTTTACTCGAGCTAACTAAATAATAAACATAAGAAATTAAGAGGGTAGTACTGTGGGAGAAATTGTCCGCTATAAACGCGATGTTTGGGGCGAGGAAGTAATTCTCGGTGTTTCATGGGATTTACTCTGGGTTGTTGCAGTTGCAGTTTTAGTTCTACTTGCAGCCCATGCGATCATTATGGCTGCTTTGGCCAACAAGAAGATAGAAAAGGCTTCGTCCGAAGGACGGCGCGTTCTTCGTCATGAGACTATCGATCGATTGTTTCACTGGGTAATGGCAGCAAGCATTCTAACTCTGATTGCCACAGGTATAGCGCCGATTCTTGGTCTACGAATTGCCTGGTTGAATATCCATTGGATCGCCGGTCTATTGCTTACTTTCGTGGTGGTTTTTCATATTATTCGCTCGCTTTTCTGGCAAGATTTTAAGTCTATGATTCTTGCCCCTAAAGATTTTGGCGAGCCATTCGATTCAGCGCAGAAGCCGGGTAAATATACTTTCGAACAGAAGGGTATGCACTGGGCAGTAACGGTAGTTGTCTTGGCAGTTATTGCCACTGGCATTCTATTGTTCTTGCAGATTGACAGCCCATTCTGGGATCGCACTAATAGCATGGCTGAAGACACTCTAGGCCTAATGTTCTTGTTGCACGGTCTTTCTACTCTTGCATTGGTAGCTCTTGCCGCAACGCATATCTACTTTGCTCTGAGACCAGAAAAATTGTTCTACACACGTTCTATGGTATCCGGTTGGATTTCGGAAGATGAAATGACGGCAAACCATGACACAAGTCTGTGGTCTCCAAAAGAAGCCGATTAAAAATCTCCGTATCGCTTTTTGATACGGATCCGAAAACGACTAACGAGTAAAATGCTGTGATAGAAGAAGATATAGAAGCCATAGAATCTGGCTACGAGTTCCTGTTGGCTTTCGCCGCTCAGGGACGACCTGCACAAAATGAAACAGGGCCTGGGCCACATGCCAGACCTATCATCGAAGAAATTTCAGCCGCGATGAAAAACATCGCAGCTGGCTTTTCTGAGAGCAAGGATGAGTTCGAGCAGGTAATCGCTAATGATTGCCGAAATGCTGGTGCTGCTGTCCGTTTCATTCTGAACCAAGAAAAAATCGGATCAGAGATCGTGGATAATTTGAATGCGTCTATTCACCTTCGAGCTGTGTTGACTGATTTGTTTTTGTATAGCGAAGCATTGAAGCCGCTCGATACTGCAGAGGGCGGGAGCCCAGCTGCAGCTGGTGGTGTTGAGACTTACGACGCAACGAAGAAATAAGCTAAAGACAATTAAGTAACATAAGTATGTTCTGACGCTGCTCACTTGAGCTAGCAGAATGAAACAACGCAGAAACGGAATCGGACTAGCTCTTGTTCCGTTTTTTGTTTTCTAACTGGAATTAATCAGAGACGTTTCCAATGATCGAATGGCCGGCAAGAATAGAACTCGCGCAACTGCCTACACCTATTACCAAGCTGGAAAGGTTTTCGCAGCGTTTTAAAGATACAACTATCTGGGTTAAGCGAGATGAACTTACCGGCACAGAGGTTTCCGGAAACAAAATACGGAAACTAGAATTCTGTATTGCTGAAGCGAAGAGTCAAGCGTGCGACACCCTTATTACTTGCGGCGGTATTCAATCGAATCATTGTCGAGCAACCGCTGTGTTAGGTGCGCGTTTGGGTATGAAAGTACATCTCATTCTTCGTGGCGAAGAACCCGATGTTCCGGAAGGTAATTTGTTAATGGATTACCTATGCGGTGCCAAGATCAGCTACTTGAGTCAGGCCCAGTGGAGCAGCCATGAGGCCCTGGCGAAAAAGCTACAGGATGATTGTGTCTCAGGTGGCGGAAAGGCTTTCTTTATTCCCGTTGGCGCTAGTGACGAAGTCGGGCTATGGGGCTATATAAAGGCGAGCGAAGAACTAAACCAAGATTTCCTGGGTTTGCAGATGGAGCCGGAATACATAGTTACCGCTACTGGTTCGGGAGGAACTCAGGCTGGACTGATCGTAGGCACGCAGTTGCTGGGTATGAAGAGCCAAGTGGTAGCGTTTAATGTCAGTGATGACGCTGCTTATTTCGATAAAAAAATCCGTGAGGACGTGACGCTCTGGAAACAGCGCTACAATCAAGAATTTGATGTAGAGAAGATGAAGGTGAAGACTGTAGAGGGTTATCTAGGGCCAGGTTATGGTGTTGCTGGTCCGGAAATTTTCGACACTATTGCCGAGTTAGCCAGTAGTGAAGGCATTTTCCTAGACCCAGTCTATACAGGAAAAGCCTTTCATGGCATGGTATCTGAGCTACAAAAGGGCGATGAGGGGCAGCTGTCCAGAGCAAAAAATGTGGTCTTTATCCACACCGGCGGCCTGTTTGGTGTTTTCCCCCAACAGCATAATTTTCGTTTCGATTAACGAACTACTAACCGAACTAGAACCAATTAGACAACAATGAAGTTTCAATTTTTAGACTGGACATTGCTATGAATAAGATCTCTCGGGAACAGGCTTTAAAGGCACTGATTGCGACTAGCTTTATCTTACCCGGCTATCTCGGATTTTCCATTTTGGCTACGGCTCAAGATGGAAGCGCTGGCGCGAGTACATCGTATCAGCCTGATGGAGTAGCAGCAGCTAGCTATTCCGCTCCAGAGCCAGCGAACCCACTAATGGAGAGTGACAATGAAGATCAGTTACTCTCGAATACCCGTCAATTGATAGAAGGCAGTCTGCGTTCTGGAGAAGGTTACTTCAGTGCGGATGGCGATCGCTTCATCTATCAGAGCGAGACCACTGGCGACAATCCGTTCTATCAGATCTATGTTTTGAATCTCGCCGATGGCAGTTCGAGAAAAGTATCTCCCGGAATCGGGCTCACTACGTGTGCATGGATTCACCCGACTTTGGATAGGGTAATGTTTTCCTCTACACATGAAGACCCTGATGCACGTGCCAAGCAGGCAGAAGAGATATCTATACGCGAGAGCGGGATTAGCCGGCCCTATGGCTGGGACTATGATCGTCACTACGATATCTATCAGGCAGACAGCAATGGCAACAACTTAATCAATCTTACAAGTACTGATGGTTATGATGCTGAGGGTTCTTACTCGGCCGATGGTAGCCAGATTCTTTTCGCATCAAACCGAGAGGCCTATCAGCGTAATCTGAGTCAGGCAGAGCAAAAGTTATTTGATGACGATGCTTCCTATTTTATGGACCTCTATGTAATGGATGCCGATGGCACGAATGTGCGGCAGATAACACATTCCCCCGGCTACGATGGCGGGCCTTTTTTTAGCCCAGATAATAATAAAGTTGTATGGCGTCGCTTTAATCCAGACGGTAATAGTGCAGAGATCTGGACTATGAATATAGACGGTAGCGGTCAGCGTCAATTAACGGCTGATGCAATGGTCTCTTGGGGGCCTTACTATCATCCAAGCGGCGACTATATTATTTATTCCAGCAATATCCTAGGGAATGCGAATTTCGAATTGTTCATGATAGATCCTGAGGGTGCGAATCCACCGGTGCGTGTAACCAATACTGCGGGTACGGATATCCTGCCGGTGTTCTCTCCAGATGGAAATCAGTTGGCGTGGAGCACAACACGCACTGCAGATGGTACATCGCAAATTCACATGAGCGATTGGAATCACCAACAAGCTCTGCAGTTGTTGGGACTGTAATCTTAGTCGCGCTCTCTAGGCTCAACGAATGTAATGACTAACAGGATTTCACAAAGCGTGTTGCATCGAACTGTCATTGTTGGCTTAAGTCTGTTGTGTGGCTTCTCATTGTTAGGGAATTCCGTATCGGCGCAGATCCCCGATGCTGTGGCAATTGAGCCCGAGCCCGCACTTGTTCACCATAGCCTTAAGGTAACTCTCGATCCACAGAACCAATCGTTGTCTGTAGAGGACACGATTACACTGACGGATTCGATGCTAGCGTCCCCACTAAGCTTCTCGCTAAACAGCAATCTCCGCATTAGCAATAACCCCAGGCGCCTACAAGAACTTGTCAGTGATGCAGCAACAGCTGAGCCAGGGATCAACAATACTGGTGGCTTAGCCGCAGCTACCACCACATACAGTATTAGTCCCCCGCGCAGAAATTCAACTCAGCTAGTTCTTATCTATAGCGGGACCATCTTCGATAGCGCAGAGCAGACAAGTGCCGAGTATGCGCAGAGCTTCGGGGAAAGTTCAGGCATCATCAGCGAACAAGGTGTCTATTTGAACAAGGGTAGCGCCTGGATTGCAGATTTCGGCGGTGACCTAATTAGTTTTGACGTGCAGGTAGAGTTCGTCGATTCGGCGTCTGCTTGGACGGCAGTGAGCCAGGGTGATCGCCTTGGTGGCAACGGTTGGCGCAGCGATCAACCCATGGAAGAGGTCTATCTGATCGCGGCCGATTTTACTGAGTATTCGCAACAGGCGGACGATGTTGAGGTTCTTGCTTACCTGCGAACACCGGACTCTGACCTTGCGACAAAATACATGGACGCGACTGGGCGCTATCTCGAGTTGTATGAACCGCTGCTAGGTGAATACCCCTATAGTAAATTTGCATTGATCGAAAATTTTTGGGAAACCGGCTATGGGATGCCATCGTTTACCCTCCTCGGGGAGCAGGTAATTCGTTTTCCCTTCATACTCGAATCGTCCTACCCTCATGAAATTCTTCATAACTGGTGGGGTAACGGAGTCTACCCTGACTACGAGACAGGAAACTGGAGCGAAGGTCTTACAGCCTATCTTGCCGATCACTTGTTTCGGGAAATGGATGGCTTAGGGCATGAGTATCGCAAAGAGATGCTGGCTAGATACAAGAACTATGTAGCTGATGGTACGGATTTTCCTCTCTCAGAATTTACCTCGCGAAACTCAGCTGCTTCTCAAGCCGTTGGCTACGGTAAAACACTTATGCTCTGGCATATGCTTCGAGTTGAAATTGGTGATGACTTGTTTCTGGATGGGCTCAGACAGTTCTACGAGCGTTACAAATTCAAGCGCGCGACTTTCAAAGATATCGCTCTACATTTTACTGAGTTGAGTGGTTTAGATCTGACTGGCTTCTTTAGTCAGTGGGTGGATCGAACGGGCGCGCCCGAGTTGTCTATTTCAGTGGAAGAGGTAATAGGTAATCGTGCTCGAATAATGTTCGCGCAGATTCAGGCTGAAGAGCCTTACCTACTGAAAGTGCCAGTCGCACTCTATTACGAAGGAAGCGATGTTCCGGAAATTTATGACATCGATGTCACGCAGCGACTTGAAGGCGTGATGGCTGATAACTACGATCAATTACAGGCTGTGTTAGTTGATCCTTATTTTGATGTGTTTCGAACTTTGGATAGGGAAGAGACCCCTCCTACTATTGGTGAATTATTCGGAGCCCAGACAATCAGTTTTGTCTTGCCGCAAACCAATCGACAATATTGGGCGCAGATGGCTGAATCCTTCGCCGCTGGCATCGATGTGCAAATAGTCAATGCAGAAGATATTGCCGAAATACCGCAGGATAGATCGGTGTGGATACTAGGGCGTGACAATCCCTTCGCTCCTTCTGTATATGCTGCAAGTGAATTGTATGGAGTTCAAGCGAGCCCGTCGGGCATTCTCATGGGCGGAGAAGATGTGCAATTTGCAGACAGAAGCAGCGTACTAGTTGCTCGTCATCCAGCAAATTCTGAGCTCGCTCTAGGCATTATCGATGTAGATCAGATGATTGCTATGCCAGGCATGATTGAGAAGCTGCCGCACTACGGGAAGTATTCCTACCTAAGTTTTTTGGGAGATGAGCCTACTAATGATGTAAAAGGAATTTGGTCTAGCCCAGATTCACCAATGCAATGGGTCAAGCCGGATCTTCAAGTAGCAATGAATTTTCAGAACTTACCGGAGGTAGAGCCGCTCACACTACTTCCTTCGAAGTATAGTGCCGATCAGCTCAGAGAGCACGCGAGGCAACTTAGTGCTGCAGAGTTTCAGGGCAGAGGTCTTGGGACGAATGGTGTCGACTTGGCGGCACAGTACATTGCCGAACAGTTTCGTGCCGCCGGACTTCAGACTCTTAATGGAACTTACAGTCAAGAGTGGAACCAAAGTGTTGCCGGTAAAGGCAACGTCAAGATGAGAAACATCGTCGGCATGATCCCCGGCATCAATCGTTCGCTTAGCGGTGAGCCTGTAATCATTGGTGCCCACTACGATCACCTTGGCATCGATCCCCTCTCTGGTCGTCACTTTCCCGGAGCAGACGATAACGCGGCAGGCATTGCTGCATTAATAGAGGTGGCAAGCCAGTTGGTGCGCGCTTTCACTCCACAGAGACCAATATTCTTCGTTGCTTTCAGCGGAGAAGAGTCTGGCTTGTTGGGCTCGGAATATTTTGTAGATAATCCACCTGCTGGATTTGAATCGCGAAATTTCTACGCGATGATAAATCTCGACGCTGTAGGGCGTCTCGATGGACGGGACTTGCAGGTATTTGCTACCGACAGTGCCTATGAGTGGCCTTTCATGGCGCAAGGAATCGGGTTCACCATCGGTGTGAATTCCAGCTTTCCAGTTAACACAATTGCTAGCAGTGACCATGTGAGCTTCCTCAATGCAGGAATACCTGCCATCCACTTATTCAGTGGCGTGCACGAGGATTATCATCAGTTGAGTGACAGCGCCGACAAGCTCGACCTAGCTGGTTTAGCTGATGTAGCGCTTTGGCTAGAAGAGGCTGCGGTCTATCTCGCCGATAATGTCGAACCACTGCGGGTGACACTTACCGGTGCGCCGGTTCGAGTGCAATCCAGAGCTAGTGGGGAGAGATCTGCTAGCTTGGGAACCGTGCCAGACTTCGCTTTTGCAGGTGTCGGAGTTCGCATCAGTGGTGTGACTCCAGGCGGTGCTGCGGAACTAGCTGGTTTGCAGGCTGGGGACATTTTGCTCACTTACAATGAACAAGCCATGACTGACCTGCAGGTCTACTCAAATCTTTTAAGAGAATCCGCTCCTGGCGATACCGTGCGTATAGATATTCAACGCGATACTCAGCAGTTAACGCTAGAGGCGGTCTTGCAGGCTCGCTAGAACTCAGAACCATTGTGTACTAGCGAAGCGCACTAAAGAGAAATGCTACAAACAGGCAGAGCAGGGACACAGTAATCAGGTGGCGACTCATGCCCGATCTCTTCTCCGCCCATTTGTATCTCTCTTCCTCAACGAATAGACAATTCTGAGTCTTCTTAAACAGTTTCACCGGATATTCCTTTGCAATTGATAGTAGATAGCGTGTATTACAGCGCACTATTCTGACAAGCGATGGGCCGAAAAAAGGCAAATTACAGAGCAATAATGACGAAACATGGCGATTGCTGTTTCTTCTGGCAGCGACGGGGATAGTTAGCCTTCTAGTTGCTGTAAGATATTTGTAACTATTTGTTTCTGTTTAGTAATTTAGAAAACTATTGCGATATAGTGCGCGTATAAGAAGTAGTGCTGATCTGGGGTATTGCGTATCTCAGTGACTAAAAAGCCAACCCTAAGGTATAAATATGGCCAAGTTCCATCCTCGTGTCTGTCTTTGCCTCTTACTTGTCCTGTTTTCTTTGCCGACTATGGCGCAGCAATCATTTCCTCAGCTCACGCGTATTGATGAGAGCGATGCAAATATCAACTTAGATGGCTTTGTCGACGAAGCAGTCTGGGAGAATATTCCAGTTGTAGATGGCATGAGAGTCATAGATCCCGATACTCTGGCCGAGACGCCCTATGAAACTCACATTCGTATGTTCTATACCGAGCGTGGAATTTACGTCTCCTCAGTTAACTACCAGCCCGCAGAAACGCTGGTAGCGCGAATGACATCGAGAGATGTACGACTTGCCCGTGATGGTTTCGTGGTCGGCATTGATGCATCAGGTGGTGGTTTGTATGGATATTTTTTGCGCATCAACCTTGGTGACTCAATGACGGATGCGTCTCTGCTGCCAGAACGGCAAATGAATATGCAGTGGGATGGTTCGTGGAATGGCCGCACCCAGGCGTTAGATGATGGTTGGAGCGTGGAATACTTTATTCCCTGGTCTATGATGCCGTTACCGCAAGTCGATGATGTGAGAAAAATGGGGTTCTATTTCGAACGCCAAGTTGGCCATCTTGGTGGTGAAGCTTGGTCAAATCCAGCATTACCGCGCACGGTAAACCAGTATATCTCTGCTTTCGAAAAGTATGAGCTGAGGGATATCGAGCCGCGTAGACAATTAACTTACTACCCATTTGCCTCGACTGTTATCGATAACATTACCAATGAAACCGAATTCAAAGTTGGCTCAGAAATTTTCTGGCGACCAACAACAAACACTCTCCTGTCGGCAACGCTTAATCCAGACTTCGGCAATGTTGAATCGGATGACGTAGTTGTGAATCTGACTGCATTCGAAGTATTTTTCCCAGAGAAGCGTTCATTCTTTCTTGAGGGACAAGATATTTTTAACACTTCACCACGCACCTCCGGTCGCGGCGGACCGGGTGGACCGATCTCATTACTAAACACGCGTCGTATTGGCGGTTCCGCAATATATGACGTACCAGATGATGCAAACGTGGTGGCGACTGACTTGAGTCGTCCTACAGAGCTACTAGGAGCTGCGAAGCTTGCTGGTCAGAACGGTAACTGGCGTTATGGAGCGTTAGTTGCTTCAGAGGATGATACTGAAATTCGCGGTACTCTCGATGATGGTACGAGAATTAATTTGCAGGCCCAAGGTAGAGACTTCACCATAGCTAGAGTGTTATATGAAGATACTGGAGCTGGTGGCCGGAGAGCCTTGGGCTGGATGGGCACAGATATTTCTCATCCTGATATAGAAGCGACTGTGAACTCGATAGATGCACATTACTTCTCTGCTGATAACCGCTGGGTGGTCGATGGCCAGTTCATGCACAGTGATGTACAAGGAATCACCGGAACTGGCGGCTTCGCGGACGTAAGTTTTCGTCCAAAACGCGGCGTGCAGCATACACTACGTTCGACGTACATTGACGATACCCTTGATATCAATGATCTTGGATTTCTGACACGCAACGATCAGATGAACATGGATTATAGCTACTCGCGCACCGAGTCGAATATACCGGGTCTACGTGAACGGTCTACAAGTATGTTCTTCACGAATCAATGGAACACGCAGGGACAGCCAGTCAGGATGGGCCTGTTCTTTAATCGCAGTTATACATCTCTCGAGAACAACAGATTCGATTACAGTTTTCGTTATTTCCCGGAACGGATCGATGATCGCTTAGGAAGAGGCACGGGCGACTTTCGGGTTCAGGGCAGATGGGGTGCAAACTTCGGCTACAGCACAAATCGCGCGGAAGCGATATCCTATACTGTAAATCTGAATCTAGATCAGGATGAGTTGGGGCCGGCTCGTACACGGGGGTCTGCAGGGGTAGTTTGGAGGCCCAATGATAGATTCTCTACAGACTTAAGACTTGATTACACCGATAGAGAGGCACTGCTTGTACACAAGGGTGATGGTAACTATACCAGTTTCGAATCCCACCAATGGTCTCCTCGGCTAGAGACGAACTATTTTATCTCGGCAAAGCAACAGCTGAGATTTACAGCCCAATGGACTGCCCTTAAAGCCTTTGAAGACCGTTTCTGGCGGGTCGAACCAAATTCTCGAAATTTTCTGCAGCCGGTTGCCAATCCAGATTCTACGCCGGATGATTTCGTTATTAGCAGGCTCACGTTTCAGGCTAGATATCGTTGGGAAATTGCTCCGCTTTCAGATCTCTTTATTGTCTACACCCGTGGTAGTAATTTACCGAGAGATAGCTTCGAAACGTTCCAGCAACTGCTCGAACAATCCTGGAACGATAGAATCGTCGATACTATAGCGATTAAATTGCGTTACCGACTGGGTTCATAGATTACTTCACGCTGTATTTTGGCTGCGCTTTGTAATATAAATGATAGGCTAAGTCGCTTGGACTTACCCTTAATCATTCAAAGCCGCGAGACCGGTCAATATTCTCAGGCAGGCACCTAGGTAAACCTAATGCATTCTTCCCGTTTCAGCTCTAATGTCGCTAAGGCAATCGGTGTACTACTCATGACAGCAACACTATCTACGCAGGCGCAGTCACAGAAAGTCGTTATCGCTCACCGAGGGGCTAGTGGCTACTTGCCCGAGCACACGCTGCAGGCGAAGGCCATGGCCTTCGCTATGGGTGCCGACTATATAGAGCAAGATGTTGTAATGACCAGCGATGATCAGCTAATCGTATTGCATGATATCACTCTGGATAGAACAACCGATGTTGCAGAACGTTTTCCTGATCGCATAAGAGATGATGGTCGCTACTACGCGATTGATTTCACTCTTGCCGAGATTAGACTACTTCGAGCGAGTGAAGGCTTTGAGATTGAAAACGGTGAGAAGATGCAAGGTTATGCAAACCGATTCCCCATGGGACAATCTACCTTTAGTGTTCCGACACTGGCCGAAGAAATTGAACTGATTCAGGGCATGAACAAATCTATGGGTAAGAATGTCGGTATCTATCCAGAAATCAAAGGCCCAGAGTTTCATCGTGAAGCCGGAAAGGATATAAGCACTGCGGTTGTTAGAATGCTCAAGTCCTATGGTTACACCAGCAAGCAAGACAAGATGTTTCTACAGACATTTAGTTTTGAAGAGCTAAAGATCATCCATGATGAGATTTTTCCCGCTGAGGGAGTCGATCTAAATCTTGTACAGCTGATCGGCGGCGAGTCTTCCTACCCTTGGATTTTTGAAGAAGATGGCATGGAAAGACTCTCGGCATATGCCGATGGAGTTGGCCCAGAGAAAGGCCTCGTGGTTTCGAGAGATTCAAAGAAGACGAATATCTTAGTAAGCGATTTCGTCGCAAGAGCGCATGCTGCCGGCATGCAAGTTCATCCCTACACCTATCGCTTAGATCCAGGTCAGGTGCCGACTTACGCAGATAGCTATGAAGACCTGTTAGATATTCATTTGTTTCGTGCAGATATTGATGGGGTGTTCACCGATTTTCCAGATCGCGCTGTAGATTTTCTACGAAACAAATAAACAATATTCTACCTAAGCCGCTTGCGGTGCTGTTCGAATTAGAAACTGTAACGCAGGCCTAAGAATGCAGCCCTTGGTGCGCCGGCACCTAAGAAAACGGGGTTCGTTAGGTCTTCGATGATAGGCACTTCCAATTCACCCGGCTCTTCGCCCAATAAACCAAAACTCTCGTATTCTTTATCGAGGAGATTATCTATCTTCGCGAACACTTCCAGTTTCTCATTGACGCTGTAACGCGCGCGCATGCTAATTGTCATGTAACCGGAGACGTCGCCTAGTTGATTCGATTCATCGCCACGCAGTACTTGGCTGCCATTGCTTAGTAGGTCTAGGCCAATATTAAAGCCGTTAGTGAAACGGTAGTCGCTGGAAACTTTAAATTGGTGTTGAGGTATGCCAGGAATACGATCACCCCCGCGTACTGTTATTTCACCTTCCTCGTCTGCAAATTCGTGATTTGGGCTCAATGCCTGAAAGTTGTCTTCGAAGGTCGCATCGATGAAGCTGTAAGCTGCTAGCCAGCTGAAGGCGCGCCACTTGCCCTGCAGGCTAGACTCTATACCCGCCCTTCTAGTCTCATCCACATTTGCGAATAGGCCAGTGGAGCGGCCAGTAGTCTGAAACAAGATGTCGTCTTTGTTCAATGTGTGAAATACGCCTAGTGTGTAGGCGATGTCCCCCAGGAAGCCCCGTGATCCCACTTCGAAGCTCTTAGCAATCACATCATCCAGTGGTGGATCGGCTAAGAATGCATTAGGCAGGCGGCATTCAAGATCTACATCATTCGGGTCTTCACCGGCCTCAATTGCAAAGGCGACAGCTAAATCGAAGACGCCCTCATTGCAGGCAAGTTCAATTGGGGTAGGGGCCCGAGAAGATTCGCTATAGGAGGCATACAAGTTATGGCTGTCGTTAGCCTGCCAGGTAATTCCAAGCGAAGGATTAATTCTAGAAAAATTGTGGCTACCATTGAGTTCTGGCCGTGAGCCTGACTTGTCGCGCAGGACAACGTCGGTGTAGTTCCCGCGAGCAGATAATGTTAATGCCACCGTTGAGCTTAGATCCATAGTATTAGTGATATATAAACTACTGGACTCGGTCTCGGTATTTATCGAAGTCGCTTCGCTGTCAACAAATGACCCTGTCCCTAAGCCCAGTGTTAGTCTGGAAATCGGGTCGAGATTTGCGAGCTCTAAGACTGAGTTGAAATTTGATTCACCCTTATAGTAAGCGCCGCCGGCAATAAGCTGTGACGTGTAGCCAAGAAAGTTGCCGCGTACTGTCCATTGAAAATCGGCGCCGACGCTTTCCTGATTTCTATCACTTAGATTATTAATAGCCTCATCGGAAAGAATGCCAGTACCCGAGATATCATCAGCGAAGCTCTCTAGATTAAATGTATCATCAAGATTCATCATAGCAGCGGTCTGATTAAGAAAGTCTTCGAGAGCATCGGCATTAGCAAATTGATTGTTGCAGATGTCGTCATCATCAAGGCCTAGTTCTTCGAGATCATCTTCTTCTATTTCATCCAGAAGTCGTGGTGCGCCGCCTAGGCTACAAACCGCAAACTCAGAACCATCGCCGTTAAAAGAATCAGTTTTATTTTTTCTGTAGAACATGTTGCCACCGAAACTGATATTCGCACTCACGTCGTGGGCATAGTCGAGGCTAACCATCTGCATATCGTTCTCGGTGATATCCGGGCCTGTGAAGATTGCTTCTCTGTCGAGTGCTAATAATTCTGTTGGTGCTGCACCATTGCCAATCAGTTCTGATACGCCTTGTTGATAGTTGAAGTTAAGCTGTGTCGAATCCGACCTCCAGCCGACACTGCCATAGAAGTTCAGTGCCTCTGACTCTGAATGATCGCGCCAGCCATCTTCTTGGAAGCTTTCTAAGTTTGCATAGTAGCCTAGCGAGCCATTGTTTCCGCCCACCTCGACGTTTGCCGTGGTGCGACCAAAGGAGCCGGAGCTAACTTCAACGCTGCTGCCCGGTGAACTAAAACCATCTTTCATATCGATGACCAGTGAGCCACCCAAGCTGTTTAGTCCGAATAGAGGGTTGGCGCCACCAGACAGTGTGATCGCTTGCACCGCTGATTGTGGGAGTAGATCCCAGTTCACAGCATCGCCCAAAGGCTCATTGATGCGCGCACCATTCTGGTAGACCGCTAAACCCTGTGCTAAGCCGAGTAAGGGGGAGGCGGTGAAGCCACGATATTGCAGATCTGGCTGCATGGGATTGTTCTGCGCATCGTTGAGCGACACGCTGCTGAAGCTCTGCCTGAGAAAGTCTGAGATGTTTAGTGGATTTGCATTCTCTATATCGGACGCGTTGCGGTTTTGTACTGGAAAGGGAATCTTGTCCTTATCTATGCCAGCGCCGGTAGGTATTACACCGATGACGAGGACTTCCTCTGCATTCTGCGCCTGAGCCAGCGTACCTGTACCCTGAAGAGCCGTTAACAATAGAACAGAAGAAGTCGAAATTCTTTGCATAGATTTCTCTCTAGACTGCGTAACTAGGAGCGCTTTAACTCGCCAGGTGAATAAGACGCGGAATTATAGCAGAAGCTTACTGTCCACTTCAGCCTAACCGAAATGAGGCCTGATACAGGCCTAAAGGCGAGGTAGGCCTTACCATCCGCACTAGATTTGATAGACTCCAACTTTACCGAAAACAGCTAGGAACCCATAAGATGACGACTATTTTAATTACCGGAACGAACCGCGGCATTGGCTTGGAGTTCACACGGCAATTTCTTGCTCGCGGTGCTCGCGTTATCGCTACCTGCAGGAATATTGAGGCGGCAAGCGAGTTGAAGCAGCTACAGAGTAGCCATGATGGGCTAGAGATTCGGCAGCTAGATGTTGCCTCTACCGAATCGATGCAAGATTTTGTGAAGCAGTTGGCTGATACGCCAATCGACATCTTCATCAACAATGCCGGAGTCTATGGGCCGTCGAACGTTAAATTTGGCGAAGTGGATGCGCAGATGTGGGCTGATGTATTACAGGTAAATTCAATCGCGCCTTTGATACTGAGCCAGCTACTCATGCCGAACCTCCGGTTGGGAAAAGACAAGAAGATGTTGTACCTGACATCGAAGATGGGCTCGATCGGCGATAACAGCGGGGGAGGATCCTATATCTATCGTAGCTCCAAGACCGCGCTGAATAGCGTGATAAAGAGTCTAGCTATAGATCTGGCAGCGGAAGGCTTTAACGCCGCTGTCCTGCACCCCGGGTGGGTACTGACCGACATGGGCGGGCCGAATGCCTTGATAGATACGAAAACTAGTGTGACAGGCATGCTAAAGGTTGTGGATGAATTGGATTCCGAGTCCTCGGGTAGCTTCTTCAACTACGATGGCAGCATCATTGCTTGGTAGATGAATTCTGTTAAGCGCAATCCACTATCTAGTGCATTGCGCTTAGCGCCCATCTTGCGAATATGATAAGGTAGGCCCCTCTTTCAGTAGCCACAGATAGTAGTCACAATCCTCTTTGACATGAATCCTTACCTACCGCGCCGTATTCTTCTCGCTTTACTTTTTCTTGCCTCGACACTGTCGGGTCAGCAAGCTGCTGCTCACGGTGGTGTAGCGTTCCAAGAAGACCTCTGTGTAATTAACATTGAATTTCTGCAGGCACACTTCACGGTGTTTCAGCCAGAGACTAGGGATTCAGATGAATTCTGTGAAGACATTCCCGACGTCTCGCGTTCGGTTTTTGTCATGGAATACTTGCACAATCTATTGCCAGAGATGCTCATCGACTTTCGTATCATCCGCGATGTCAATGAAGTGGGAATGTATGCAGATCTGGAAGACGTTCTAGCCATCGAAGATCTCGAGGCGGCGACAGTCTACTATGAGCCCCCACGTATTGAGCCAGGCGGCTTCTATACGGCAAGTTATGAGTTCGACGCCAAAGGTACTTACATAGGCGTTGTCACGGCAGATCACCCAACTGAAGATAGATACTATACAGCGGTGTTCTATTTCCAGGTCGGCGGCCCCGATTATGGCACCTTGCCACTGTTTCTTGCTCTTCTGCTGGTCCTACAAACAGCTTATTGGTTGAGTAATGGCGGATGGGCTAAGCGCAAAGCGAAGCTCGCCGCAAAAAACCAGAATAGCTAGTAACTCAGGCGCTTTTCTGGCCCTTTAGCCTTATCTTCAATACTCCTATTGTCAGCATCTCTTTCAAGGTTTCAGTGAGTCGAGATTGCGCCGATAATAAGAAGGAGTAAACTCCATAAGTGTTTCCTGATTTTGGACGATTGTCGTAGGGTGATTCTACGTGAATGCTAAGATTCTAAGGTTAAACAAAGCGGGTATTCCGGTAAGTTGGCTTACTCGAGAAGAGACAGCAACACTGCTGGTGAAAGACCTCGTCGTTTGGTCTCTCGGTAGTACTGTCTTCGAAATGCGTGGAGGTATAAATCGTAGCGGTGAGCAATCCGTATTGCGACTACCCAGTATTGTGGCCTGCGACGGCAAAGTCCATGAAGACGGGTTCAACCCACCACTCGAAAATCGGTTTCTATTCAGGCGTGACAAAAACATCTGTCTCTACTGTGGAGGCCAATTTGCGCAGAATGATCTCTCTCGCGATCATGTGCAGCCTCTCTCCCGAGGAGGTATAGATGTTTGGACCAACGTCGTAACTTCCTGCAGACGCTGCAATAATCGCAAAGCCGATCGTTCTCCCGAACAGGCCAACATGGAACTCTTGGCGGTGCCCTTTGTACCGAACCAATACGAGTTTCTCTATTTCTCAAATCACAATGTACTAGCAGACCAGATGGAGTTTCTGAGCGCGCGTTTCTCTCGTCATATCCAGCTGTCCTGATTTCTCTTTAGTGCCAGTTGCTCAATCTGGTGCGCCGTAGTAACTTCCCTAGATTAAGATTTCCTTTGGCCTCGACGAGTCATGGGCAAATGAGACCAAAGTCGCGGATCAGTTCATGCACAGCCCAACAATAAAACATACAACCGGATTCTTTCTGTCTCTCATTGCGGCAATGCTATGGGGAATGTTGCCCGTTGCCTTGAAGGAATTGCTCGTAGGGATGGATGCCATAACTATCGTGTGGTACCGATTCCTTGTAGCTGGCGTAGTGCTGTTCGCATGGCTTACCCTGCAAAGGAAACTGCCACAGGTATTACAGCGGGGCGCTCAGATAAAATGGTTTTTCCTGTTCGCATCCATCGGACTCTGTATCAACTATTTTCTGTTCTCCTATAGTCTTAATTTTGTCAACGGCGAAACAAGCGAAGCGGTTATTCAGCTCACTACTTTGTTCCTGATCTTGGGTGGCGTCTTCGTTTACAAGGAGCCATTCTTCGCAGTTCAGAAAGTTGGCACTCTGTTAATTATGGTCGGCCTCTTACTGTTCTTTAATGATCGCCTGAGTGATCTCGTTAGCCTTGAGAATAGAGAAACCCTTGGCGTGATTATCGTCTTCTTTGCGGCGGTAACTTGGACTGTCTATGCCTTACTACAGAAGCAATTGTTGAATAGTTTTTCTTCGGTACAAATTTTATTTCTGATCTATGTTTTTTCCAGTGTCGTTCTACTGCCTTTTATTTCCCCGCTAAGTCTTTTTAAACTCACCGAGATGCAGTTCTACCTACTGCTATTTTGTTGTTTGAATACCATTGTCGCCTATGGATGTTTCGCCGAAGCATTGAACTGTTGGGATGCGTCAAAGGTCAGTGCCGTTCTCGCATTGGCTCCGTTATTTACTATAGGTTCATTGAAGCTTGTCGTTTTCTTCCAGCCAGATTACGCCTTCTCAGATCGTCTGGGTATGCTGTCTCTATTTGGTGCTCTACTGCTCGTGGTTGGCTCAGTGCTGACTGCTCTAATGCCAGTATTCCAGCAATACCGGGCTAGTAAGCGTGCGGCCTTGGTAGACCCAGTCTAGCTAAGGCTTGAAATCATTGACTCAGCATCGGAAATGTTAAAGACTCACTATTCCAGTATTTTCACGTTTTTCAGCTAGATAAAAGAACAAACAATAAGAGTAAATGGACAACATCATGAAACTATTCAGAAGCCTTTTCATAGCATCGGTCTCGCTACTACTCTCAATCACTTCCCTTGCAGAAATCGAGCGCATCGATATCACTAGCCGAGAGACCCTGTCAGATTCGAGCGTAAATTTCAGCTATGTATCAATCTCAGGAGTTGCGTATTTTTCCCTAGATCCCAGCGACGAAGCGAATGCCGCGATCACCGATGTTGAATACGCCCCAGTGAACGATGATGGCTTAGTTGAATATTCCGCGGATTTCCGAGTCTTGGTTCCTTCAGATTCGATTGCCAATGGCGGCTTGCTCTACAACGTGAATAATCGCGGGGGAAGTGTGTTTCCACCGGAGCGTTCATTGCAGCATCCCTTGAGCGAGATGGGCTTCACCTATTTGGCAACAGGATGGATTAACGAATTGTCACCTCGTGCTGGGCGACTTCGATTGCACGCACCTATAGTAGCTTCTGAATCTGGGCAACAGACTATTACCGGGCAAGTTCGTTACGAGGTAAGCGTCAGCGAAGCCACAGACAAAGTGAACATAGCAGGAGGAGGCCATCTCGCCTATGAGCCAACGACTGATGGCCTGCGAGGGGCTAGTCTTACCGAACGTCTGTATCAGGATGACCCTCGAATTCCGCTAGAAAGATCACAGTTTCAATTAGAAGTCCTGGCGGAAAATGAGAGCAACCAGCCGCTAGTGAATCTTTCCGTGAACGGTGGTTTTCAACCAGGACGACTCTATGAGCTTATCTATGAGGCGAAAGATCCTGTCCTAGCTGGAGCAGGCATGGCTGCAATTCGCGACATGGTTTCGGCTATACGCTTTGGCGACGGTGGGGCAGAACAACTCGACACACTGGACTTGCCAGAGATTGAAAATACAGTTGCTTGGGGTAACTCGCAGAGTGGGCGACTGTTAAGACAATTTGTTTACGATGGTTTTAATGAAGATTTAGACGGCCGAAAAGTTTTCGATGGCGTTATTCCGGTGATCGCAGGAAGTGGCTACGGTATGTTCAATAACCGCTTCGCTATGCCTACTCGAACGAACGGCCAGCATTCAAATCACCTCTACCCTAACGATCTTTTCCCTTTTACCTACGGTGAGAGCACGGACCCATTTACCGGACGCACCGATAGCATTCTCGGCAAAGCTCGGGCGAGTAATACTGTCCCGAAGGTAATGCACATTCAAACGTCGAACGAATACTGGGTACGCGGAGGTTCGTTGCCCCATACCAATCCGCAGGGAACGGAAGACGCAGTCTTACCAGAAGAAGTGCGCTTCTACTCTATAGGAGGTTCGCAACACGGCTCTGGAAGCGGACTGCCGCGCGCTGCGACATCAGGACAGCTGCCTCCGAACCCAAACATGTGGTCACCGATCGCCGATTCATTACTCGTTGCGATGTATGATTGGGTGGCAAATGATGATGCGCCACCGGCGTCTCGTTATCCACGTATAGCGGATGGCAGCTTGGTCCCCGCACACATTAACGGCAGAATTAATAGTCGTGCTTGGAATCGCTTGAGTGGCGTGAATAGCCCCGATGCAATCTATACGCCTGGCTTTGCACATTATGGTGATCAATGGATGAGTGACAGGATCGTAGATCGCCATCCAATGACAACTGATAAGTACTATAACGCCTTAGTTCCTGCGGTGAATAGCAACAATAATGATTCCGGCGAATCAACTGTGCTGCCACCCTTGACGCAGGTTCCTCTTGCGACGTTTGTGCCTTGGAATCTTCGTGCTGTAAGTACGGGAGCAGAGAAGTCGCTTGCGAGACTCTCGGGCGGTTACATTCCCTTGCCGGCAACAATGGCAGAAGCCGAGCAGTCGAATGACTCACGCACTCCTCTCGTGGCTATGTATTCATCGTTTAGTAACTATATGACGCTGTACGAGGCAGCAACCGAGAAACTTGTTAGCGAAGGCTATTTGCTTCCAGGGTTTAAGCAAACTTATATGGATATTGCGCGCAGCAATGGTTTCATGTTCGATTAGATCGATACTCTTTTTCTCGGTCTGTTAGACATAAAAAGCCCGGCAACTATGCAGTTGCCGGGCTTTTTTTAATGATGATTTTTCAGCTAAAGGCTTCTAGGTTTGTACGCTAGAGTTAATCATCTCCAGGGATGTCGAAGGAGATTTCAGATAATCTTGGCAGGCTGCATTTATGCGGTGCAATATCATAAGAGATATCATTTGGATCTAGCCCACCTTTAAGATCCATGAAGCTCTCATTACTAGACTCGCCTAGGCAGATAATATTCTTGCCATCGCTACCTGGCTTCACAAGACCTCCCCATACAATATTTGGTGAGTTCAGTCCGCTAACGGCATGCCATGCTTTTAGTGCAGCGTGTCCGGGCACCGTTCCACCACCGTCGTAATTATTATCGTGGATGTAGATTTGTTCGGGATAGGGGTCGTATTCTGGGTCTTCAATTGTTCGCCCGCCAAGGGCGAAGCTATAGATCATGATGTTTACGCTTTTGTTGTCGCGGAAATTATTTTCGAAGACTTCGATGTTGTCGTTCGCCAGAACCAGCAAGCCAGTTCCAGGAGGTACATTGCCGACGATATTCCCCTCCGGCGCAAAATTTTCGGTATTGTTGCCAAAGATCTCGTTATTGAAAACCCGAGTAGCCTTGCCACCCTGTACTGGAAGATTAGGTAGATCGAAGACTAGAATGCCACCGGTATTGTTGGTCGCGATATTGTCATACACATCAGCAAAGGTAGAATTTTCGATCTCGATGCCTGCAACATTGAATTCGGCGCGAGAATTTCTCACGATGATCTGGCTAGATTGGCCTACGTAGATGCCGGCATCGGATGCGCCGATAGCCACTGAACCTTCAATCAGCACATTCGTCGTTTGGACCGGGTAGATGCCGTAGGCTCCATTCTCTGTATGGGCGCCTCGAGTCCATTCTGTGCGAACTCGCCGTATGGTGACATTCGTGCTTTCATTAATCTTCAGAGCATCACCGACAGTGTCTTCGATTGCTAGATCCTGAATGACGAAGTCGTCGGCACTTACTAATAAGCCTTCAGCACCCTGCGCCTGATTCTTGAAAGACAGAATCGAAGAGTCCATGCCGGCGCCTTTGATAGTTACTCCTGGAACAGTCAGCGACAGGCTGCGGGTGAATTCGTGAACGCCAGCCGGCACCTCGATAACATCACCGGGTTGTGCCTGAATAAGCTGAGCCTGAAAGGATTCCGCGAAGCTTAGGCTTGGCATGGATTCAGGGTCGTTGGCATCGCCACAGGCAGCGAGTGTCATCGAAAGTGTGCAGAAAGTGAGTAGCTTGCCTACGGGCTTTATTATTGTCATTTATAGCTCCAGTTGCACTTAGCGTGAATCAATCTGTTTTTTATAATGCCACGAATTTATTGTTCTCAACATCTTTTCTGACCTTGTCGTGGTCGAAAACTACGCCGTTCATAGCGATGTAAATCCCAGTGGGCTTAGTTTGTGCCGCGGTCAATGCCGCTCCGATATTGAACATCGCATCGGAGTTTTTAAACAGAGCCGGGCTTAGAGCGCCGGTGAGAACAACTGTCTTGCCTGGGATGTCACTCAAGATCTTCGCGGTATTGGTCATAGTATCTGTGCCGTGGGTAATTACGATCATGCTCTCGCTTGCCTCGCTCACGGCCTGACGAACTGTCGCTCTGTCATCGTCAGTCATCTCTAGGCTGTCCTTCTGCATCAGTGACACAACATCGTAGTCAAGATTTAAGCAAAGGCCAGAAAGTACTTCGATGATATTCGGAGGACCTACCTCATAGGCGCTTTTCGCGTCGAAGTAGATTTTGTCTATGGTGCCGCCTACCGTAAAAATTTTTATTAAGCTCATCTATCCATTCATCTCTTTCATACTACTATTCAGTTGTTAGCCAACGTCCCTAGCTTCCGCGATTTACGACCTCGTACATCCATGTGTATCCGCTAGCTACGGCATCGGCACTTGCTGCCTCGCCATCTCCATACTTGCGGCTGAATTCGTTTAGCACCGCTACTACCTCTGGCCCGCTCATAATGCGTTGTAACCTTTGCTCATAGAGTTTGCCGTCTATACGCAGCACCACCCTGTCGTCGGCTTCGAGATAGTGAGGCCATTGTTTCCAAATAGCACCGTAGTTAGTGGTCATGTAGCCACTTACTACGAACAAACGCTGATCGAAAGTGGCGAGCCACACAGTGCGCGATTGTGCCGGCTCCATGGTTTGGAATTCGATCGTGGAGCGGTCTTTGAGAAAGCTCCAGTCGCCAGGGGCAGCGCTAAGCGTGCCGGTTTTGAAGGGACCGCCGCTGAGAATCTCCAGAGGCCCGTCGTGAAAGCGCATACTGCCTAATAGCAGAGCGATACTAATCACCAGTACGGCGATGCTGATACCAATCCATTTCAATATTTTTTTCAATTTGGGCCTCGAGATAGTTTCAGTGTTGTAGGCGATAGCTTCGCACAAAAAGTCTATGAATGGATGTGATCCAAGGGTAAATAGCAGCCGTATTAATAGTCAGTATGAATGCTTTCTACAGCTTAAAGGCTCTCAAAGCATGATTTTTCTTGCTATCCCACGTCGATCTCTCCCAAAAAATCGACGTATTCATGGCTACCAGCGATCAATAATGGATCAAGGTAGCCTTTTTTTTGTCCGGTGGGTTTTGCTGGAATCCAAGCTAGCTATAGCGGCGCTGGTCCAAGTATTCTCTTACCTTCTTTAGCTGCTCTACCTGCAATTCGATATTTTCCTGCGGGAAGTTCTCAGCAAATTCTTGAAACAGTGGGGCGGCAGAGGCGATCGCCTCTTTCCGAATTTTTTCGCCTTGCGCTGTAATCGTTACCTTCTTCTTTCTACCACTGAGCTCGTCCGGCTCTATCTTAACTAGGCCTTTCGCTTCAAGCTTCTTCAGGGTGTTTGTCATAGCGCCGGCAGTGACTTGGAATGCTGTCGCAAGGCGCCCAGGGGTGGCCTGTGTATCGACTCTGATGAACCAATTCAAAACGCTAAACTGTGAATTATTCAGTCCTTCGGGCAGATTTCGCTCGAATATTGCACTACTCAGCTGCGCGATGATGCCTATCTCATTGAAATAGGTAAATTGCGCTAATTCGCTTGCTTCGCTCGATTTCTGCTTAGTCACGTCAATTCCTGATAGTCGGTTCTGCGATTATAATTCGTATCCTTTAAACATTAAACTATTTAATAGTAAATAGTTTAATGCTAAAGTATTTGCAATTCATCGAGGTCACAAGGCATCGATAACAATTCGAAAGCGGGAGAGACTGAATGAAATACTTACTTTGGGCTATCGCTATACCTGTCGGTCTAGTGATTGCGCTACTTGTAGTACAGACACTAGCCTCGGAGCGAGTTGAGGTGATTGACCTCTACACCATGGATGAGTCGGGTGAGACGCAGAAGACCAGGCTGTGGGTAATGGATGATGAGGGCTATCAATACCTGAGAGTAGGTGCCGATGGATCTGGTTGGTTCGATAGGATCCTTGCTAATGGAGAAATCGAAGTTGGCCGCAATGGTGTCACTGCGAGCTACACCGTGGTTCAAAGACCCGAAAAGTCACAAAAAATTAACGACATGATGCAAGAAAAATACACCTGGGGAGATACCTTCTTCGCGACGATGTTAGGTAGTCGCGAAGGATCGATACCGCTCGAATTGCACCCGGTAAATTAGCCACGAGGTGCACAGTAGCCTAGCCATAGAACTAGATACCAATGCGGCTTAGGCTATTCACCAGCTCGCGCACTATCTTCTCCGCAACGGGGTAGTTGCTCGCGAATCGCGCCTCTAAGGCAATCATGTCATCCATGACGGTATTTTCTGAACTATCGACATCAGGATTCAACAATGAATCGATGTCCGATTGCAGCTGCTTCGCAGACCCTAGTAGTTCCTCGTCCGGGTTCTCACCCTGACCAATCTCTGCTAAGAGTTCATTGAGGAGTTGTTGTACCTTTTTTTCATTCATATTCTTATCCGTTTTCCGTGGTCGATCCCATTCTAGCTCATGTAGGGTGATCAGTTCTTTGATCTGTTGCAGTTCAGGGAGTCTCTAGTAGAGTTGTAGTCTATTGAGACTGCTATTTATAGGCCCTCCAAGAGGGATTGTAGAGATTTCTATTGAGTTTTGTTCCTGTCCCAAATACTCTCATATCACTGACAATAAATTAAAACAATATTGGCTCAATCTATGAGCGCCCTAGGAGAACTACATGTGTGATCTAGACACCCAGAAAGATGCTGAGGAATTTCTCAATAGTAAGGGAGAGCTTAGCAGACGTAAATTTAATAAGCTGACAGCTACAGCCAGCTTAGCAATGCTTCTACCTCCAGTGGCGAATGCACAGTCGGTGACAGAGTCAGATGTGAATATCACGACTCCCGATGGTGTAGCCGATTGTTACTTCGTTCATCCTTCTAGCGGCAGTCACGCAGCAGTCATTGTTTGGCCAGATATTCTTGGTCTAAGGCCTGCCTTTCGCATGATGGGTAAGCGGCTGGCACAATCCGGCTATACGGTTTTGGTTGTGAATCCTTTCTACCGTGATGCGGTTTCGCCGGTAGTTGGCGAGGGTGCAAGTTTCGGTCAGCCTGAAATCCGCGAGATAGTGTTGCCAATGGCGCGTAACTTAAATGCACAGACTCATTTCACCGACGCGCGCACCATGGTTAGCTGGTTAGATCAGCAGTCGGCCACAGATACTAGCCGCCGAATTGGCACAACAGGTTATTGCATGGGTGGGCCAATGGTAATGCGCACGGTAGCAGCAGTGCCAGACCGCCTTGGAGCTGGTGGTACGTTTCATGGTGGCGGCTTAGCGACCGATGCAGACAACAGCCCGCATCTACTTATTCCTCAGACACAATCGGCGATGTTGCACTGCGTTGCGGAGAACGATGATGAAAGCACTCCCGAGGCTAAAGTCACTTTGGGGGAAGCCTACGCAGCAGCAGGCCTATCGGCAGAAATTGAAGTCTACGGGGGTACATTGCACGGCTGGTGTCCACCGGACTCGCAAGTCTATAACGAGGCTCAAGCTGAGCGTGCCTGGAGTCGATTGCTGAATCTATTTGAGAATAATCTAGCTTAGAGCAAGCGGTTCACAAAAAAAGGCGATGCCGAGAAGCATCGCCTTTTTTTATCTATCGAATTTAACTTTTAGCTGGAAGAGACAATTCTAAAGGTCCACCAGTGATCCGGTCGTTGCGCATCTGGTGGTGGCGTGGGATTGAACTGGCCGCCTCCGTGAGTCTGCAGTTTCGCTACGCGAGCAGCCCAAGCACGATCCATTTTTTCGGGGTCTGTCTCGCGGTTAACTACGACAGGATAGACGACACCGTTCAAACGTATTGCGCCGGATTCATCTTCTCCTACTTTTCCCGCCCAGTATTTCGACGTGCATACGGAACAGCTAAGATAGAGTTCGCCCTCAGGAGTCGACATGCAGTTGAGGTTTATCGCGTGGGGTCTTATGCCCGCCCAAATTTGCAGCTGACAAAGTGGTACTTCGTTTGCAAACGACCAATCATTCACAGGTTCGCTTGGCCGATCTCCAAATAGGAAGCCGCCGGGAGTGCGCTCGCAAGGACAAATTGATGAATAGATTAGGAAGCCAGCAACGAGAGCGACTACTAAAGTGCCACCGGCGGCGATGAGTACATTACGGGATTTATTGTCTTTCTCGGGAAGGATCTCTGCATCAGTCATGGTCAGTTCCTTTTTTATTTTCAATCGAGTATACGCCTAGAGAACGTTCAGTTAAATAGAGCGTAGTGCGAAAAATAGGCAGTAATCTAAGGCCGCGTCATAGTGTCGCAGCGACACAGAATGCAAAGCGCTCAGTGTTATAGTAGAACTCTGCTAATAAAGAGAAAAGAAAAGAGGGCGAGACAATGATCCACTTAAGACATCTAGTATTTCTAATGATCGCACCCGTTGTAATAGCCTTGGTATGCTGGGCAATTATAGTCGCCGTTTAGGCGCTGCGAAATTCTAGTGATAGACGCGCGACCTGCGAGTTTTTACTCCGTAGCATCGGTTGTTAGTTCGCCATTCTCCAATTCAAATAAGCTGCGTAAGATGCCGCGCCATTCTCGGTATTGCTGCTCCATTGTTCCTGTTAGCCCATGAACTTGAGAATTCAGTTCTAGAAAGGCGGGCGCAAGTTCGTTGTTGAAGCCGGCGGCTAGATCGCTGAACTCGCGCTCGAAAATTTTACTCCACTTGAAACGGTCATAGCGCTGGCTAAGCGATAGAAAGCCGCTAGACCCGCCATAGTCACCCCGACTTGCTTCTTGCCGTGATGTTTCGACCTCGGCTATCTGATCAATAGAATAGCGGCGCCATAGAACGTAAGCGGGCTGAATGTCTTTGTAGAGTGTTTGATAATACTCATCTACAGTATCGATAAAAAGGTGATGGCGATACTTCATGTCGGCAACTCTGGCCATCATGGGATCATCGAGTGAAGGCAGTGTGTCGATTACTAGCAGGCCATCTTCATTCTTTCTTACCGAAGCTGAAAAAGTATCCGGCGATAGATCGCTCGCGTAAAGCATGTCGGTAACAAGATTCAAGTCGACTAGTTGCTGTTCTCCTAGACTAGTTCTCACTGCGACGAGATCGTTGGCAATGCGGTTATAAATATCTTGGAATGGGTCGATGAAGTTTATCGCATCGAAAGTATTGTCTAGAGTGAACCTTGTAGACTCCGGATATTCTTCTTGAATACTTTGATCGGCATAGACCTGGTTCAGCCATTCTCGACCGCTACTGTCGGTTGCGCGAATCTGCAATTCAAGCGTCTCGCCATCTGATTGAATGATCTGTCCTTCTATGATGAGATCGAGAGATGGATCATTCTCCGGAATTACTCGAATAGCTCCCCATTGGTTTGAATCAACGAGGGTATTCTTCAGAAGATGAGGAAGGAATTGAGTCTCCTTCTGGATGATTTCATCGAATACCCAATCACCTATTTTGTAGTCACCAGGTTCTTTCTGTTGGGTGCCGAATACCTGTACACCTACTTCTAACAATGCGCTCTCTGTTGGAATTTGTATTGCCTGGACTAGACCCACATCGCCCACTAAATTTAACGGACGCTTAACCGGTTCCGGTTCTGGCTCCCTCAACGCACAAGCAGTTAGCAGTGGTAGTACTAACAAAACTGCCAGTATTCGAATGCTCGGTATGCGCCTCGAAGAGTTCATTAGTTATCCAACACGTTGGAAAGATCAGCGCCGGACTGGTTGCAAACCTGTCCACGGCTTAAAGTTTGGATGCAGTTAAATTCATCGAGGGGCGTCTCATATTTAGTAAATGCCTGAATAAGATTGAATGGCTCGCCGCCCTTGCTGTAGATGCTGGTAAGTAAGTTGAGCACTAGCTGGTTCGATGACACCGTGAAGCGATGCATGATGATAAGATCGTCGGGCAGATTGATTTGAAAGACTAGCTGCTGTCCATCCCAGCCGCACACCTCGACGCCGTGTTCGTTTTCGAAAGTTCGCTGCAGTTCGTATTCAACACCGCAGATCAGAGCCGCTTCGCCGGTACGTTCGATTCTTATTTCGTCTCGAGTCTGCATTATCTCCAAGGTGCTATGCCGACTGATGTATTCTGCTAGCCGCGCTAGATCAACAATGTTCGCGCCGCGACCACGGCTGCGCGGCAGATTCACATTGCCAATGGAAATCGGAGGAGACGATCTGCTCCGCGAAGAGCCCGGTGAGGACTGCTGCCGCGCAACAGACTCCTGGCGAATGCGCAGAGTCCTAGATAGCTCATCTTCCCAGTTGTCACTGCGCCTGAAATCCTTCTCCCAAGAGCCAGAAAAATCGAGACGCAGAGGTAGATTCAGATCGAGTTGTGGCAGGCTATCTTGGGCTAAAGCCGAGGCGCTATAAGTTAGCCAGAGTATAGCGATAATGCGGGTAAGTGGACCGATGCCACCGCCCAGCTTCCGCGCCATATTCTCAACTTTGAACAACATACGTTTCGACTCATCTACTGATTTGGTGTGTTCGAGGGCATTACGCCGCTATGCTTGCTGTTTCTTATACGTCTCATCCAGCGCAATCACTCTTCAATCAGCTATTCTGTGATCGAGACAGCCGAAAAGAAGTAGCTACTTTAAACTACTTGGACTGGAATCGAAATAAGGCCAGCACTAGAGGCAGTCAGTGGACATTCTGTCTGTAGGCTTTTATCCTCCTATCTCTGTCAGATGAGCTGATCAATTTAACCCAGTCAATCAATGACTCTGGGGCTAGGAGCTTCACTATGCGCCGTCATCACTGTCTACAATCATTATTATTGTTTCTCGCTAGCTTAACATTGGCCGGGGCTACCTCTGCCCAGCAGGACTTCAGTGGTGTAGAAATAGTTCCTCACCATGTTGCCGGCAGTGTTTACTACCTTGAGGGTCGCGGGGGCAATATAGGGCTGTCTATTGGCGAAGACGGCATCGTTATGATCGATGATCAATACGCACCTCTTACGGACAAAATAGTCGCGGCCATTCGCAGTCTGAATGACGGTGAAATTCGTTTCTTGATAAATACGCATGTTCACGGTGATCACACCGGTGGTAATGAGAACCTTGGTAATATGGGTGTGCTAATACTGGCGCGCGATGAGGTGCGGGTTAGGCTCGCGCAGCAAGCGCCAGAAGCCGCGTTACCGGTGCTCACGTACAGTGAATCGATGACGATTCACTTAAATGGCGAGGAGGTCTATGCCTTTTCAGTGCCGCCGGCACACACAGATGGGGATACGTTCATCTATTTCAAAGATTCAGACGTGGTGCATACCGGTGATGTATTTCGAACTACTGCGTTTCCGGTGATCGATACGAATAATGGTGGCACCTTACAAGGTACGCTCGAGGCTCTAGGAAGACTTATTGGAGTGGCTGGTCCTAACACGAAGATTCTTCCCGGACACGGCGTGGTTTCCAGTCGCGAAGATGTTATGGGTTTCCGCGATATGGTATTAGATGTGTCTGGGCAGGTTGCCACCTTACTGCAAAGGAATATGTCTTATGAGCAAGTCAGTGCTGCCGACCCCACCGCGGCCTACAATGCACAATACGGTGATCCAGATCGATTCCTGCGTGCGCTATACACTGAGCTTGGTGGAGAACTTTAAATTGAAAACTCATTGGAAGCTGATTCTAGGTGCGCTGGTAATCGCGCCGACATTTGTATTCGGGCAAGCGTCCCTGACTGAGGAGCTAGATGGACCAGGCCTAGTAACTGCGTTCTGGTCTGCGAACACAGATGCGGAAATAGAAAGCAGCAAGCGTCGACTTATCGCGGCTGCAAATAACATCGACACGCTCTACCAGTGGCTAGATGCAGGTCCTGTTTTTGCGCAAGACGTTGCGCTTGGGCAGCAGGAAAGCGCGAGGATAGATCGCGATGGAATGCGCTTCCCCTTCGTCTATTTAGTGCCCGAGACTTACGACGCGACACAAAGCTACCCTGTAGAATTCATGTTGCACGGAGGCGTTAGTCGGCCGGAATGGGAGCCGGGTGGCGAATGGTGGCGACGCGGCTATGACTCATTAAAGAAGGAAGACCGGATTGTAGTCGTGCCCGCTGCATGGGACGCAGCGTTTTGGTGGTTAGATAATCAGGCGGACAATCTTCCCTCTATATTAAGAGAACTAAAGCAAAGCTATAACATAGATGACAATCGGGTGACTTTGAGTGGCGTGTCTGATGGCGGGACCGGTGCTTATTTTTTTGCCTTCAAGCAGTCGACTGAATGGGCTGCTTTTTTACCCTATATCGGGCATCCCGGTGTACTGAGAAATTCACGAAGCGGCCCTGGCTATAAACTCTACTTCGAGAATCTGATGAGTAGGCCTCTGTATATCGTCAATGGCGAGGATGACCCTCTATATCCAGTATCATCTGTTATGCCGTTTATCAATATTCTGCAAGAAGCGAACATCGACCATGTGTTTAAAGCTATAGAAGGCGGAGGGCACAATACGAATTGGCTCCCCGACGAGCAGCCTATGATCGAGCAATTTAAACGCGATAATCCGCGCGATCCATCCCCATCAGAATTGCGCTGGGTTACCGACCGCAGTGATCGCTACAACCGCAATCTATGGATGCGAATAGAAGAGTTGTCCACCGAAGGGCAGCCGGGGATCATGACTGTTAGTAGAGAGGACAACACATTCACCGTGACAGCAGAATCGGTTGACGCCTTCACTCTCTTGCTAAGCCCCGAGCAGGTGGATTTTTCCCAGGAGATACGAGTAGTTGTAAACGGTCGGCCATTGTTTATTGGTGAGGTAGAGCAGGAAATGAATACGCTATTGGATTGGGCAGTTAGAGATCGCGACAAGTCATTGCTTTATACTGCGGCTCTCAGCTTGCGCATTAATCCATGAGCGCTGGGGCTAACAGCGCAATAGCAACGACAGGATAAATAGGAGATTATTTTGAAACGGAATATTCGACGCAGCATTGATCTGTGTCTCACTGGGCTTGGCATTGGAGTCATATTTACATCGGTGCTGCTAAGCGCGTCACTTACAATTCAGGTGCAGCTGCCTTTGGCTCTCGTGGGAGTCTTGCTAATGGAGGCTGGCGTTTGGGGTTTGTCCACCAAAGTGTTTCCCAACGAAAGACGCTACATTGATCTCAGAGATGAGGGAGACTCTATCATTCAACTTATTCGGCAGCTCAACGCCGCTGCAGTGGCGCGTGAGCAAGGCGCAGATACGGAGGATCTCTTTCAAACTACACTTGATGAAATGCATGATTCTGTGAAGCGCATGGCCGAACTCGCATCCCGCGAAAGCGGTTCCCAGACCACATCAGGCTAACAACGCGTTATATTCCACTAGAGCTGCGACCATGCAGCTCTATAGCCTCTCATCTCTCAATTTATTGCTCAGTTTTGGCGTCCTCTCAGGGTGAACATTCCGCTCGTAGTTAGTACACTCAATTCCCATGAGTCAGAGAATCCTATTAGGTACGCTTAAGGTTGACCCGCATCTGGCCGAGTTCGTCAATACGCAGTTATTGCCAGAACTTGAGCTGACTGAGTCAGATTTCTGGGCAGGCTTCGAGTTAATAGTCGAGCAATTCACCCCGCGCAATACGGCGCTGCTAGCTGTGCGTGACAAGCTTCAGAGGCAAATAGACGAATGGCACACAAGCCATAGCGCTAAATCCTTTGACACTATCGCTTATAGACAGTTTTTGCGCGATATAGGCTATTTGGTGGAGGAGGGCGATGACTTCTCCATCAATACCGAGAACGTGGATCCCGAAATAGCAGCCCTAGCAGGCCCCCAGTTGGTGGTGCCGGTCAAGAATGCACGCTTCGCCTTGAACGCGGCGAATGCCCGCTGGGGGAGCCTGTTTGATGCCATCTATGGCTCAGATGTCATAGGGGAAGAGGACGGCAGCGAGCGAGCTCAGGGCTACAACCCGCTGCGTGGACAGAAGGTCATCGCCTTCGCGAAAAATTTCCTCGATCAAGTTTGCCCACTTATAGATGCCAGCCACGAGCAAGCGTGGGCGTATCGAGTCATTAATGGTCAGCTCTTGGTAGAGATGGATCAGGGCGTTACGATGCTGGCCGACTCAGGTCAGTTGTGCGGCTACCGTGGCGAGGCAAACGCGCCAGAATCGTTATTGATGATTAACAATGGCCTGCATATTGAAATTCTCATCGATCGTGATTCAGAAATCGGCAGCACCGACCCCGCTGGCGTAAAGGACATTAACTTAGAGGCAGCCCTTACAACAATTCAGGATTGCGAAGATTCCGTTGCCGCAGTAGATGCCGAAGACAAAGTTGAGGTTTACCGTAATTGGTTAGGACTAATGCGCGGAGATCTAGCGGAATCCTTCGCAAAGCAAGGTTCACAGCTAACACGGACACTCAATCCAGATCGAGAGTTTCGGGATTTGTCCGATGGAACTCTTACCTTGCCCGGAAGAAGTCTGCTACTGATAAGAAATGTCGGTCACCTGATGCGTAATAGCGCCATTCTGGATAACAACGACGAAGAAATCTATGAAGGGATATTGGATGCAATCGTCACCAGTTCAATCGCATCAATCGATATAAGAAAAACTAACAAGCTGCGCAATTCGCGAACCGGCAGTATCTACATCGTCAAACCTAAAATGCATGGACCAGCGGAGGTTCAATTTACCTGCGACATGTTCACGGCTGTAGAAAAACTTCTGGGCTTGAACACGGATACTTTAAAGATCGGTATCATGGACGAGGAGCGACGCACTAGTGTAAATCTCAAAGAGTGCATACGCGCAGCACGCAGCCGCGTTGCATTTATTAATACTGGGTTTCTAGATCGTACTGGTGATGAAATACACACGAGTATGCACGCCGGCGTGATGGTGCCAAAAGCTGAAATGAAATCTACATCCTGGATTACCGCATACGAAGATCGCAATGTAGACATAGGCCTCGCCTGTGGATTGCAGGGCAGAGCTCAGATTGGCAAAGGCATGTGGGCGATGCCTGATCTCATGGCGAAGATGCTGAATGAAAAAATTGCACATCCAATGTCCGGCGCTAACACTGCATGGGTGCCATCGCCGACAGCGGCGGTTCTGCATGCAATGCATTATCACTACGTAAACGTCTTTGATCGTCAACTAGAGCTTACACAGCGCTCTACTGCGAAATTGGAAGACATTCTCACCTTGCCTGTTCTCGTGGAACCTAGTGCAATGAGTGCCGATTCTGTGCAGTTGGAATTAGATAACAACTGTCAGAGTATTCTCGGCTACGTCGTTCGTTGGGTAGATCAAGGTATAGGTTGTTCTAAGGTTCCAGATATTCATAACATCGAATTGATGGAGGATAGGGCAACGCTGCGTATTTCTAGTCAGCATATCGCGAACTGGTTGCTTCACAATATTTGCACGCCGAATCAAGTTCGGGAAACGCTAGAGCGTATGGCGAAGATTGTTGATCAGCAAAATTTTCAGGAACCATTCTATCTTGCGATGGCTCCCAATTTTGAAAATTCTATCGCTTTTCAGGCAGCATGCGATCTTATTTTCGATGGTGTGAACCAACCGAACGGCTATACAGAACCTAGATTGCATGCAAGGCGACGAGAGTTCAAGGCAGCGCAAGAGTCTTCGGCTGTTTGACTCGCGACCTTGTGACTCGATCGAATTATTGTCGATAGAAGCGGTGCTAAAAATACTGACAAAATACTAGTGTCTGAGGCGAAAGGTTTCCGACAGAAAAAACAGATGCATTAGATGAGGCCTAAGATGAAAGGTTCGAGAATATTTTTTTGTGCAGTGTTATTAGTCTTTCCGATGCTCAGCATGCAAGCGCAGGACCTCGAGCGCCCTACAGACATATCCCTCGAAACACTTCAGTTTGGGCCGCATAATCGCTGGGCGTTCAGCCACCTTAGGGAGATGATTACAACGGTCAATATACCGCATGATAAGGGTTTTACTCGCCCTCTTGCCGGTTCTGCAGTAAAGCCGCAAGACGTGATGATTGATTGGAAAGGTTCGCAGACTAGGTTAACTGATGTGCTGGAAAGCCAATATAACGATGGTATTTTAGTGTTGAAGGATGGCGAGACACTTATTGAAGGGTATACCGGTGCCTTAACGCAGCAACGTCCTCATGCCATGTTTTCAATGACCAAGTCAGTAGTCGGGATTATCGCTGCGATATTGGAAAGCAGAGGCATCGTTGATCTTTCGAGGCAGGTATCTTTCTATGTGCCGGAATTGGCAGGCAGTGGCTATGGAGAAGAAACACTACGTCGACTTATGGATATGCGAGACGGGACTGACTATACAGAGACTTATGCAGACATTAACTCTACGGTCCAAGTATCCGATTGCTCGGCAGGATTCTATGGAGGGAAAGCCTGCCCTGAAACTTACCCGCAATCGGTTTACGAAGTTTTAGAATCTGTCGGCCGCAATGAAAGCGTCGCCAACCAGTTTATCTATAAGTCAGGAAACACTGATGCAGTTGCATGGGCACTTGAAGCGGCTAGTGGGGAAAAACTGTCTACATTGATTAGAGAGAATCTATGGGGAGCGATGGGAGCCGAATATGATGCTTCTATAACAGTTGATAAGGGTGGCTTCGAATATGCCAATGGTGGAATGAGCGCAACATTACGAGATATGGGTCGCTTCGGACAGTTGGTATTGGAAAACGGTGTATTGAGGGGTGAGCAAATAATTCCGGCAGAGCATATCTCTAATATCAAGAATCATTTACAAGAGCCGGGCTGGTTAAAGGGTGATAGGGCCGACGGATTTTTCTATCGCTCTTTTTTCTGGGGAAGTGGTGGTGACGATAGTGATTTTATGGCGGCCGGTATTCATGGCCAACGCGTTTACATATCGCCAGATAACAATATGGTTGTCGTATTATTTTCAAGTTGGCCTACGGCAGGTGGAAACGGAGCAGATCATGGTTGGCAGCAATCTCTTGATTTAATTGCTGCAGTGATTGAAAAATACACGCCCTAACGCACTATCTGATCACAGGGTATAAAAAATACAGAAGGAAAGACCTATGCAGCTGCGTCACGTTATTCCTCAGTTTTGCCTATTACTTTTTGTAAACTGCGCTCAGGCACAATCTAGTTTAGAAAACACTTCGACACACCCCGGCTCTATTGTCTTCCAAGAGAATTGTAGTTCATGTCATCTTGGGGAAGACGCGCCTAGTGCCGGCCAAATAGCGCCGACAATTGAAAGTCTGCAAACCCTGACAGCTGCCTCACTCGAATTCGCAATCAATGAAGGCGTGATGTATGGCCAGGCCTCGGTTCTTTCGAACGAGGAGAAAGCCTCCATTGTCGAATACCTGGCGGCGGAAGAGGATGACTCTTGGCTAGCGGATACGATGTGCGCAGCAGGCAATAGAACTGTCGATCTCAATGACTCTGTTCATCTGGCACGTTTCGGCGTCGATGCAGGCAGCAGTCGTAATATGAGTCGCGAGCAGGCTGGACTACAAATCTCCGACATGGAAAATTTGGAACTTCGTTGGGCGCTCGCCTTTCCTAACATAAGTGCGCTGCGCGCCTCGCCCGTAATGGTAGGTTCGACACTTTTCTTCTCCGCAACTGGTTCCAGAAAAGTCTTAGCTCTTGATGCAGAGACTGGCTGCGCTAAGTGGGTGTTCGATTCTCCCACGCGACTGCGCTCATCACTTACCTATGGCGCATTAGGTGAGGGCGGACCGAATGCTATCGTGTTCGGCGATGGGGAAGGTTTTGTTTACGCACTGGATGCCCAAAGTGGTGCGCAGATCTGGGCCAGTGATGTTCGAAGTCACGGACGCGGCGTGCGACTTACTGGGGCAATGACACTTCATGAGGATAAAATTTTCGTGCCTATCTCTGCTTCCGGTGTTTCACAGGGCGGGACTGCAACCTTCGAATGCTGCACAGGCCATGGTGAAGTTGTGACTCTGGATGCCGCCACCGGCGAGATCGAATGGGTTTATCACACGATGCAAGAGGCGGAATATACGGGAGAGGTGAGTTCTATTGGCGTTCGTCTGCGAGGGCCATCCGGTGCGCCGATCTGGACTACCCCTACGGTAGATGCAAAACGCAATACGGTCTATGTCACCACCGGTGAGAACACCTCACACCCCGCAACTAACACCAGTGATGCCATCATTGCTTTAGACATAGATACCGGCGCCGAAAAATGGGCCTTTCAAGGCATGGTGCACGATGTCTGGAACGCAGCCTGTGGCCGAGTACAGGGGCCGAATTGCCCGAATCAGGCACCGAGCACGCTAGCAGATAAAGACTTCGGCGGCTCCGCTGTGTTGGTAGAGCGCGAAGATGGAGACATCCTGCTGGCGGGGCAGAAATCAGGAGATCTATGGGCGCTAAATCCAGACACAGGTGCGCTACTCTGGAATCAACGTATCGGTACCGGCACAACCCTAGGTGGAAACCACTGGGGCATCGCCACCGACGGCGAGCTTGTTTTTCATCCCATCAACGACCCCGGTGCAGCGAGAGGCACCTATGTGCCGCAACCGGGTATGTACAGTTTCTTCGTGGCCACGGGCGAACCGAGTTGGAGCTTCAAAGTAGAAGCTGATTGTGCAGATCGTTCCGAGCGACTGCGCAATTGCGAATCCCGTTTGGGTCTCTCTGCCACTCCTCTGTTGATAGATGGCGCGCTTGTCAGTGCGGGAGTCGATGGCCGGCTCTATATCTTCGACAAAGCCAATGGAGACATTCTCTTTCAATACGACACCGTGAAGGAATACGAAACGGTAAACGGTGTGCCCGGCTTTGGCGGCGCGATAGACAGCCATTCAATTTCCGCCGGGGGTGGAATGCTCTTCATCGGCTCGGGGTATGGACGCATGGGTGGAACTGCAGGAAATGTATTGCTCGCATTTTCGCCAAAGAAAAACTAAATAGCGAAACCTGATTCCATGAAAGAGTTTGTGATTCGCAAAGCGGTAGTCCTTAAAACAGAGGCTTTACGAGATTGCATCGTTGCTAGGATAAGAATTTTACTATTAATACGCTGGCAAGTTTCACTTGGAAATCGCCGCTAACAAGAGTATTTTCTGTCGATCACCTCTTAATACATAAAATAAGAATGAGGAGACATCATGAAGCGCAAGATCGCATCTACCCTTGCTTTAGCAGTCGCCAATTTGCTGTTGGCTCCAATGCTGCAGGCACAGGAGTCTGAATTTCCCCGCACGGAATATGGCCATCCCGATCTACAGGGCACCTACACCTTTCGCACACTCACCCCTCTTAATCGTCCAACAGAACTCGCCGACAAAGCAACACTGACAGTGGAAGAGGCTGAGGAATGGGCGGCCTTTGAGAACCGACGTCAGAATCGCGATCTCATCATCGACTCCGTCGGAGGGGCCGGTTATCCACCCGGCGTCATCTCTTACAACGAATTCTGGTACGAACGCGGCGTCGAGACGATTGCCGATCGCCGCACTTCGCTTATTTACGATCCACCCAATGGCCGCCTTCCTCAGATGAATGCGGCGGGCTTAGAACGACGTGCGCTGGTTGCAGAGAATCGAAGGTTGAGTCTCGGCCCGGAGGCGCGCACCTTAGCCGACCGTTGTCTTATGAGTAATGGTGCTGGGCCACCGATGGTGCCGGGCGCCTATAACAATAATATGCAGTTGGTGCAGACCGAAGACCACATCATGATTTTGAATGAGATGATCCACCGTGCACGTATTATTCGTCTCGACAGCGAGCACCATACACGGCAGATCAAATGGGATGGCGACTCGGTTGCACATTGGGAAGGCGATACACTCGTCGTCCACACGCAGGATTTCTATTATTACCAGACAGCCCGGGGCGCATCTTCAAGCATGCGCGTGACAGAGCGGTTTACCCGTGTCGATGAGAATACACTGGACTATGATTTTACCGTCGAAGACCCCGAGACATGGGATGTGTCTTGGTCAGCCAAAGTGCCGATGCGCAGAACCGACATGCCGATCTATGAGTATGCCTGCCATGAGGGAAATCATGGGCTCGCGGGAATATTGGCGGGTTGGCGTCGTTACGAGGCGATGGGAATGAATGGTGATGGAACGCCTATAGCACTCGAATCACCGTCCGAATAAGCGCTGTATTAGCGGAGGGGGCGGCTAACACCGCCCCTTTTTTGTTCTTCCAGCGGCAAGCTCAATTCTCCGCCTTACTTCTGCCAGCGCTTAAGCGATTTGCAACATTTTGTACTTTTTCCGAAGTTTATTGAATATCGGGCAGGTTATTTGTCATGATAGGCCCCAGAACAATAATTAAGACAACAATAGACCACGTAGTTCATTAGAGAGGCTCTACCACCATGTTTAAACTGAACCGGCTAGCCGTATTGGCGCTAGCATTCTTAGTATCTAGTTCCGCATTTTCCCAGCAGGGCAATGCCCGTGGGCCAATTGGAGAGAGCCCCTACAACATCGTCTCCCTATGGGCTGACCCATTCGCTGAAGAGGGCTACGCCTTTGGCGGCAACTCAGGTGTCTTGGCCGAATCCGCGGATAGAATCATCATTGCCCAGCGGGGTGAAACAGTTCTTCCTTATCCATTACCCGATGACTTTCTGGGGTTTGCAGGTCATGTAGGCCTGAATGTATTACGAGATACTGCGCGTCGTACTTGGAATAACTGTCTATTCGTAGTGAATGCAGACGGCGAGCCTGTCGAAGTTTGGGATCATTTGGATTATCTGTGTGAAGGTTCAGCAGGTCCTGGTCCTCACAGAATTCGAATCAATCCCTACGATCCAGAGAAGCGCATTTGGTTGGTGAATGAAACATTTCACCAAATTTACGTAATAGCGAACGATGGAAGCGAAGTGCTTGCGACCTACGGCGAGAAAAACGTGTCTGGCAGCGACGGCACGCATTTTGGCCGGCCACAGGATGTTGCGTTCATGGAAGACGGTCGTATCCTCATCGCCGATGGCTTGGATAATAACCGCATCATGATCATGGATAGAGACATGAACTATCTTGGCGAATTCGGCAGTGAAGGCGAAGGCCCAGGTCAGACTAAGACAATACACTCGGTTGCCGTTGGACCTGAAGGGCGTGTATTTGTTCTAGACCGTACTGGAAATCGAGTCAATCTTTGGAGAGCGACGGACGATCCGCTAGTGTTTGAATTCGAAAGAGCGATTGGTCAGCTTACTCTACCTTTGGATATCATCGTGAACGAAGATGATTTCTGGATTACAGACTTAGGCCCGCTGCGGTTTGTGAATTTTGATTTCGAAGGTAATTTGAAATACACCTGGCTCGTACCACTGGCGTTGCCAGATGGTTATATAGAAGTGCATTCTTTCAGTGTTGACCCTGATGGAAATTTGTACGGTGGCGACAATCAATATGGCCGCTCGCAAAAATTTGTGCCTAAGCCAGGCGCTGATCCAGAATTGTTAATCAATCCTGCTTGGAGTGCTAGATAGTCCTCTAAGAATAGAACGAAAAAAAGCCGACCAAGTTTCCTTGGTCGGCTTTTTTATGGACAACTACTAGCTGTAAAAGACTAGGCTAGTTGTTTTCTATCTCTAGTGGAGCATAGTAACTGCCACCGGCACTCTCTACCTGCTCGCGTCTCGCGCGCCATTCAGGGCCAGCGTTACCGCCTTCCTCATACTCCAGATCCTGTCTGAGATAGTTCCAGCTTGTTGGATCCAATTCCTGTGCCATGGTCCAATACTGTTCTGCTTTCTCATCGTTATCGTTGGTGAAGTAATAGCCACCTAAGCGAAAGGCAGGTTGCGCACGTTCGGCATCGGGGGTTCGCTGAACGATACTCTCGCGCACCTTACTCCTATCCCAGACGTATTCGCTGTCGGCTCCCTTAGCAACCCAATCACGCACGATGGGTACGTAGTCATTAGTACCCCAAGCGCCATCGAAATGTTCTTTCGCGTAGGTGCCTTCGTTGATGCGCATGATCTTGCCTTCCTCGTCTATCCAGACGCCGGAGGGAACATTGACCAGATTGTAGAGTGAACTTATGTGATGGTTCACATCGATGATTGCTGTGTAAGTAACGTTAGCATCATCAAAGTATGAGCCAGCAGCTTCTTCTCCGCCGGTATCTTGAGCTACAGAAATTATTTCAAAATTATCAGATTTGAGTTCTTCGTAAATGGACTGCCACACGGGCACGTCGAAACGACATCCTCACCACGAGGCCCAGGTAAGTAGTAATACCTTCTTGCCTCTAAAGTCCGAAAGACGAACTAGTTCGCCATCACGACCCATCAATTCAAAATCGGGTGCTTCGCCACCGCGCAGAAAAGACTGGCGCGTTACCGGCATGCTGCCAAAACTCCAGATGCCGTCATTGTAGTCAGTGACATAGGCTTGCTGCAGCTTGTCAGCCAGCTCTGTGACATTGAACCAAGCCTGTCCCTGTCGGGTTACAAACATGGCACTGTCGCGATCTTGCAGAACCGGAACGCACAATTCGTCTAAGCAAGCCCCTTCAGGCTTAAGAACGAAATCGTTCACTCGAGTTAGATCTTCGGGTTTAACCCAAAGATCGGTAGCGTCTGGCAGCGTTTGCTCCAGCTCCACGACACGCTCGTTATAGAGCACAGTTGTGCTCTGGGCGTTGAGCGCGCCGCTTACAAGCATAGCGGCGGTAAGGCCGACAATGCTTCTCATATTCTTCATGGTGATCTCCTTGGCAGGGCTAGACTTGCCCCTTAAACGACTGAGTTGGCTACCCTTGGTCGGTAGCGGACCCAATATAACAGTTGGCTTGGGTGGAGGGTATCGTAATCTAGGATGGACCGAAGAATTAGGCGATTGAATAAACAGGAGATTCTGGCACTATTTACTGACCTATCAGCCTGTGAACTAGTCGCCGATTTGCCTGTTAGAGGCCAAATCTAAGTGTTTGACTGATTCGCCTAAAAAAGTGAAAAACATGAAGAAACCAATGCAATCAATTATCGCAGTTAGCTTCGCGCTCGCCGTGCTGTGCACCGTCCCTGGGGCAGCAGCGCAGGAGACCGGTGCGCGCTTGAATAAGGCGATTGAGTTGTTGGAGAACGATGAGCCGGCATTTGGACTCCTGTCGTTCGACTATTCACTAAACAATGCCCGGTCTCTTGCCAGATCGGGCTTGGATTTCATCATTATCGACATGGAACACGCCCCATTTGATGTTGAGAGAATACGTGAGTTCCTGTTAGGTATGACCGATAAACGAGCAATAATAGAAAAGGGCAGTTTGCAGCCAAATGTCGTGCCGTTCGTGCGTATTCCGGCAATCGGTAGCGAGGATGTATTGTCCCAGGTAAAACAGGCGCTGGATGTCGGCGCATACGGGGTGATGTTCCCTTCTGTGAACAATGCCGCGGAAGCCGAGATGGCGATTCGGGCGAGTAGATATCCGCAACTCTCTGGCGCTGATGATTATGAGCCTGCAGGGCTACGTGGACGGAATCCTTCGAACGCAGTCTGGTATTGGGGGATAAGGGACTATCATGCAAAGGCAGATCTGTGGCCCTTAGACCCGAATGGAGAGTTGCTGGCGATCATTCAAATTGAAACTCCCGAAGGAGTCGAGAATATTGAGGAAATTATTTCCGTGCCCGGCACCGGAGTTATTTTTATTGGCCCGGCTGATCTGAGCACAGCGATGGGTTTTGCCAGCGCCGCTGCACCCGAGGTCGAAGCAGCTATTCAAACTGTGCTCGGCAGTTGCTTGGCCCACAATGTTCCCTGCGCCATAACAACAAATGCTAACACCGTTGAAGCACGGCTCGAGCAGGGCTTTCGTTTTGTAACCGTTGGTCTAGACGGGGGCCTGTCAACACGAACCCAGAATGCTCTCGATCGAGGGCGCAGCGCAAGTGGTCGCTAGTGTGGGTCACTAGACTGCTGGTAACGCAGCCTGCATCTGTGTTCTTAGTAGAATCCAAGCAGTAGGCGTAACCACGCAGCTTAAGCAAGGTAGCATGTAGGAAGAATGCCCTAGACATATCCCGGCTCAGCGACTACTTTGCATTCAGCAGCGAATGATAATGAGAGTAATCCCGCATCAGCATTGACTCGGCAGCCGAAATCCAGTGGCAGGAACTTGAGGCAGTATAAATGAGAGAATTGATTTCGGAAAAGCGCCGCTGGATCGGCGGACGCGGACTTCGTTTTCTCTCGATTTATGCTCCTTTTGTTCTAATTAGCGCTCTCTCGGTAAGCGTCTTTCTCTACATGGGCTTTAGCCCCGACCGCGATCAATTGATGGCGATCGTAGCCCTCCTCTCCGGCACATTTGTTCTCTCTGGTGTCATTTCTTGGCGCTATGCTTCTAATTTGTATGGCAAGGAAAAGCAGATTCGCACTAACGAAATTCTGCGCGAGGCTTTTATCGGCAAGACGCGCAGCGCTCTATCTGTAAAAGATTTGGAGGGCCATTATCTGTATAGCAATGAAGTCTGGAGCAAGATGGTGGGGCTGCCAGAGAAAGACATCGAAGGTAAAACAGACTTCGATTTGTTTCCCATCATGCAAGCGACTATTCAGCAACAACAAGATGATCAGATTTTACAGGGCGGAGACAGAGTAGAATTTGATGACATCCTGATCGCTGCAGATGGGGTATCAAAATTCACTGTCATGAAATTTGCCATGCGCACGCGCAGTGGCAGAATCTATGGCGTTGGTACTATCGCCCATGATGTAACTAACGTACTTTCTACAGAGAGTGCACTTAAAGATAGTGAGCATCGATTCGAAGCACTTCTCGATATGGCGCCGAACGCAATTATTATTGCCGATGAGGCGGGGGCAATACGACTGGTGAATCGTCAGGCAGAAAACCTATTCGGTAGAGATTCAGAAAAACTACGCCAGTTAAATGTTGGAGAATTGATTCCTGAAGAAAGTTGGCAGAAGCTGAGAGATGAAAGAATAGAATTTTTGAAGTCACCCAGTACACGTGTAATCGGTGCTGAGCGAGAAATGTTTGGCCTCAAAGGGAATGGCTCCAAATTTCCTATCGAAGTTGCCATGAGTCCTGTAGAGAGTGGCGATGACTCGATGATAATGTGCATTGTACGTGACATTACCAAGCAGGTTCAGGCGATGAGTGCACTGGAAGAAAGCACGACACAGCTGAGATTGCTAAATCGCGAATTGGAAGAGGAACGTCAGGGTCTCGAGCAGCGCGTGAATCAACGTACTGAAGAATTGAATTTGTCGCGTCAGCGGGCTGAAGAGGCTAACAAGGCAAAGAGTTCCTTCCTCGCGACTATGAGTCATGAGATCCGCACTCCAATGAATGGAGTAATTGGAACGATCGATGTTCTTAGGCAGAGTAGTCTCAAACCGCGACAGCTAGACCAAGTCGAAATCATAAAGGATTCGGCATACAGCCTCTTAACAGTCATAGACGATATCCTCGATTTCTCTAAGATCGAAGCTGGCAAGATTGAACTCGAAGCAGAGCCTGTCATCATCTCTTATCTTGCCGAGTCAATCTGCAACGCGATGTTGTCGATAGCGCGTAAGAAGCAGGTTGGCTTGCGATTCTATCTAGACCCATATCTGCCAGATGCCATCGTGTCAGATGCTGTGCGCCTGCGTCAGATTGTAATCAATCTCGTTGGCAATGCCCTAAAATTTTCAGGCAGCACAACCCGGATTGGGCATGTGGATGCACGATTTGAGAAGCAAGGCGATAACCTTCAGATTCGTGTAATAGACAATGGCATAGGTATGCCGAATTCAGCTATTGCAACTGTGTTTGAGCCATTCTCTCAAGCCGATACTTCGACGACTCGTCGGTTCGGTGGCACAGGTCTAGGTCTGCCCATCACCAAGCGTATTGTCGAGATGTTAGGGGGCACTCTGCAAATTGACAGTGAAGAGGGCGAGGGCAGTACTTTCACTGTAACGATACCGATTGAAGAAGTTGCGAAGCCTGGTGCCGCAACGAAAAAGAATAAGCTACAGAATACACATACTCGGCTGCTCTGCTCGAGACTCGAAGAGAATGAAGACTGGCAAAGCTATTTACGCCATGCCGGTTCTGATGTCGAAGTAGTTGAAACCCTAGAGCAGCTTTTGGCCGCTCCGAAAAGTGGCTCGGTCATAGCACTGGCTATTGAAAATGATGAAGAGGTTGCAACGTTTAAGCGCTTGCTCGGCTCTGGAGAGTCTTTTCAGCGTCTGGTGATTGTGCGTCCACTGCAAGATCATCGCGTGGAAGTGCTCGACGGGAAAATAACCCTCGTCAACTTGAACCCCAGCACAGGAACATGCTTTCACGATGTGCAGGCTGCAATCTCTGGTAACGTCGATCATTTGCAAGACACGCAGTCGGAGAGTTTTGAGACAAAAAAGAAAATCACACGAGAAGAAGCAGAAAAGCAAGGCCGTATGATTCTTGTTGCTGAAGACAATGATATAAACCAGAAGGTAATTAAAAATCAATTGGAACTTCTCGGTTATGCTTTTGATGTGGCAGGCAATGGACAGCAGGCGCTTGAGCTTTGGAGCGAGCGCCACTATTCATTATTGTTAACAGATCTACATATGCCGATTATCGATGGTTATGAACTAACCGCCGCGATACGTCGTCAGGAAACTAACAGTGATAGGCAATTGCCAATTGTCGCATTCACGGCAAACGCGACCAAGGGTGAGAGAAATTTGTGTATCGAAGCAGGTATGAATGACTACTTGCCAAAGCCAGTCCCTTTAGAATCACTGCAAGATAAGTTGGAGAAATGGGCTGGAAAAACCCTTGAGGAAGTGCCTCGCCCGGGGCTTGATAAAGGAGAATTTTCGCAGCCTGAGAAAGATGTCGATAGTGAAGCTTCCGAAATATACAACGAGGTTGCCAACGGATCGACGGCGCTCTCTACACTGGATGTTAATGTTTTGATCCAGTTAGTGGGCGATGATCCGGGCCTTATCGATAGCTTTCTTAGCGAATACCAACAGTCGGCAGAGAATGCTGCCTTGGAAATAGAAGAGGCTTACAATGGAGGGCAGTGGAAACAAGTTGGCGAGCTTGCCCACACGTTGAAATCTTCATCACGATCAGTAGGTGCTTTAGCGTTAGGTGAGATTTGTGCTGAGCTAGAGTTAGCAGGGAAGAATAACGAGGAATCTCAAATCCACGGTGCAATGGCTGGGTTTTCTCAGTCGTTGCAGGCAGTTGTGGAATCAATAGGACAACGGGACAGTTAATATGGAGCATCAATCCGAAGGCTCACAGGCCACAACGAAAATCATAATTGTTGATGATGACCAATTTCAATTGAAATTGCTTTCTCATCAGTTGTCCATGGTGGGCTATAAAAATGTGGTTGCGTTCGACGATGGCCAGACTGCTCTAGATCATATGGCGGGTCAGGTTCTCGATTCCACTATTGTTATCCTCGATCTAAATATGCCGAATATGGATGGTCTCGAATTCTTGCAGAAGCTACAGGAAACTGAATTTACTGGTGCTTTGTTATTGGTGAGCGGTGAAGACGAGAGAGTAGTGCAATCTGCCGAGGCATTGGCTTCTTCTTACAATCTGTGGGTGTTAGGCCATCTCAATAAACCAGTACAGCAGGAACAATTACAAAAATATTTGAAACAACTGGATGCTCAGAAAGAAAAGTCTCTAGTGGGTGAGAAGGAGCACAGCTACGAGGCGGCTAGATTGAAGCAAGCTATAGAATCTGGAGAGCTATCCAATTTCTATCAGCCTAAGGTGTTATTAGATACTGGTGAGTTGGTTGGTGTGGAAGCGTTGGTGCGCTGGGAGCATCCCGAGGACGGTCTTATTCTGCCGGACCATTTCATAGATCTAGCCGAAGAGAATGAGTTGATAGACAGTATTGCGCAACAGGTATTAAGCAGTGCGCTTTCGGACAGTAAGCTTTGGAAGGAAGCTGGCATCAACATTACGGTTGCGGTGAATATCTCAATGTACAACCTAAATACTAGAGACTTCATCAGTTATCTTGAGAAAGAATTGCTAGCGTCGGGTATAAACCCCCAGGATCTGATCCTGGAGGTGACTGAGTCAAAATTAATGAAGGACTATTCGCTGGTTCTGGATATGCTAACTAGGCTTAGATTGCGTCGTGTGAATCTTTCTATCGATGACTTTGGCACGGGACATTCGTCCATGACGCAATTGCGTGATATCCCCTTTAATGAGTTGAAGATAGACCGCGGCTTCGTGCATTCCGCCTGCGACAACGCAACTCTGCACGGCATTTTTGATGGCAGCATTCAATTGGCTAAGAATCTAGGCATAAAGACAGTAGCGGAGGGTGTTGAGAACGAAGCTGACTGGAGTTTTCTAGACGGCTCAGGCTGCGATCTGGCACAAGGTTTCTTTATTGGTAAGCCTATGCGTGCCTTAGAGCTGAGGGAGTGGAAAACACAATGGGCTGAGCGTTACGAACAGATTGCGATCTAAAGAGGCCTCCTGAGGCCTCTATGCGCCACTTAGCCAGCTTGAGGCAAGACTATGTCGGTTCGTGCAGTAAGGCTTCCAGCGCTGAGCTAAGCTCGCCTAATGAATAGGGCTTCGTAAGCAGAGGCGCATCCAAGTCGGTTCCTGACTTGTCGGCAATTATTCCCGATGGAAAGCCGGACATATAGAGTATCTTGATATTCGGAATTTTCTTTTTGACATGTTTGGAGAGTTCCGTTCCGTTCATGCCTCCAGGCATGACAATGTCGGTAACTAGCAATTCGATATCTGGGTTATTTTCGATACTCTTCATTGCCTGTTCACCATTGGTAGCGGCAATAACCTCAAAGCCCATGTCTTCTAGATAGGCAGAAGCCACCTCTAAAAGATCATATTCATCATCAACAGCGAGAACTTTAACGCCATCGAATCGGCTTTCTTCTTTCTCCGGATCTAGCGTTTCCGTGTTTCGTTGCTGTGCCTTCTCTCGTGTCACCGGCAGGAAAATATCCAAGGTAGTACCAACCCCTGGTTCACTGTAGATTCTGATATTCCCTTCTGATTGTTTAACAAAGCCGTAAATCATAGAAAGACCAAGGCCCGTGCCTTTCCCTCTTTCCTTGGTGGTGAAGAAAGGCTCGAAGACTCGGCCTAGTGTTTCCTTAGTCATGCCCTCGCCGGTATCGGTAACGGAGATTTGCACGTAGGTGCCCGCCTGCATGTCTTCCTGCATTGCTAAGGTGTTCTCCTTAGTCAGATGCAGAACATCGGTAGTGAGGTAGAACTTGCCGCCGTTAGGCATAGCATCTCTAGAATTAATCGCAAGGTTGAGGAATACATTCTCGAGGCCAGACTGGTCTACTAAGACGTCTGGCACGTTCGTATTCAGGTCGTACTTCATCTCGATATCTGGGCCTAGGGTTCGGGGCAGGATGTCGGCCATATCTTTGATGATGCCATTAACGTTAGTGGCTTTCGGTTGCAGCGGTTGACGACGTGCTACGGCGAGCATGCGCTTGGTAAGTTCAGCTCCACGACCCGCTGCTTTCTTCGCCGTATCCATGCGTTGATATTCGGGTGAACCTTTGTCGATCTTGCGCTGAGCCAGATCGATGTTGCCCATTATCACGCCGAGTAAATTATTGAAGTCATGGGCCATGCCTCCAGTGAGCTTGCCAATTGCATCCATCTTTTGGCTCTGCCTTAGCTGTGCTTCCAGTTTAGAGCGATCACTCACGTCATGGACAAGACAAGTAATAGTAAGCCCAGATTCAGTTTCTGTAGTGGAGATAGCGACGTCCACCGGTACTGATTCTCCATCTCCATCCAAGGCATTCATCGACATTACTTGATGTACTTGCGTGGCATCTGCACTCATCGATCGTGTCTTGATAAAACTGTCGAGCTCAATGTCCGGCAGTAGATCGAACAATTTTTTTCGCAACAATCGCCCTCGGCTCAATTTAAAAAGCTTCTCTGCCTGTTTGTTCACTAACAGAATTTTACTCAAGACATTGGTTATGATCACAGCTTCCGGTGCCGACTCTACCAGTGAGCGAAATTGCTCTTCGCTCTCTCTCAGTGCCTTTCTTGCTTTGATCTGATCCGTTCTATCCGTAGCAATACCACCTACGGCATACACTTCGCCGCGGTCGTCTAACAGTGGAAAGCGCAGTACGGAAAAATATTGATCACCAGCGGTGCCATTCCATTTCGCCTCAAATTCCATAGGTTGCTTGTATTCGACGATTTGGCGATCTTGATCCTGGGTGATCTGATTGGTTTGATCAGGGAAAAATTTTGCCAGCGTTATATCTTCAAAGTCTGTCTCGCTGGTTTCAGTAAAATTGCGAAAGCTTTCATTCACAAGGCTATAGTTACCCTGTAAATCTTTAACGAACATGATGCTGGGGTTCTTCTCAAAGAAACCTTCATGCAGCGAGTTACTTTTTCGCAGCTCTACTTCCTTATTACGTAATGCTACAACGATACCGGAGAATCTACGTGCTGCGAATGCGGTAAGCAGCATAATAAAAAGAATCATGGTGCTGGTGAGAAACCAGCGTTCTGGATAAGGCCGAAGCAGGTTAATAATACCCAGTTCGTTTGCAGGAATGCGCGAGACTACTATCCATTCTGATTCAGCAAATAGAGTAGGAAGCTGAATACTTTGGGCGTCATTCAATTGAGACGTGAATTCGCAGTTCGCCTCACCACATACGCGAACATAGGAAAACATGTCACCGTTCAGAGAGAAGTTAGTTTGTGATGGTACGCGTAAGTTTAGCCAGACCTCCGGGTAGCGATTGGCCAAATTTATGTCCAGTCGGTCTGGGTACATAAAAGCCCATTCGTCTTCTGGGTCGGTTGCAGATAACCAATATCCTGAGCGATTAAGTAGCCACGTATCGCGATTAGGTCTTTGCCCAGTGGTCTTGAAGCTGGATAGAAAATCAGTTCCGCTGTAGCTAAATGCGAGCACTCCATAGCGATTCCCTTCGGAATCAAATAGTGGTGCAGCAAAGTGCATTTCCGGATCGGATAAATTACCACCGACATTGTTCAGAACCAGATCAGAGAGGAAAAGTTCACCGTCTTCTAATTGCATACCGCGCTGGAAATATAGGCTATCGCTTACACTGCCAAGTTGTTCTGTTTGCACACTCAGCGCAGTCCCAGCTTGTCGATCGTAGACGATTCGTGCCAGCTCGTTACCATTGGAATCAGTGAGTCGAATTTCGTCATAGATAGTTCGAATGGTAGTTAGATCGGTAAAGCGATTAATGATGGGGCCGAGGAAGTCTTCGCTACCATCCATAAAATCTAAGAGTAGTTGTGCCCGGGTAAAGGTAGACACGTCAGCTTGAACGATGGCTATTTCGTTTAGCAGAGATTGCCCGAGTGAATTTACTAAGGTTCCTTCTTCTGCCGCTATCTCAGTGAGCCGTTCTTCATATTCGAAGTAAAAAAATCCACCGAAGGAAATAAGCGAAAGCAGCAGGGCAGGAGCAAAGAACTGAAAGAAAATGAGGGGGCTATTTGCGTTTCGCAGTCTAGTTTTTTTAGTTTTTTGCTGCATCTTTAATATCCCTATATTGACGGGAATAATATCCTTATCTAGTAGGCAGGGAAAGCCAATATTTCGCTTCTTTCAGGGAGTGGAAGCAAGCAAGCGCATTATCGTATTCTTCGAGTTCGCAATGACTCCTGAACAACGTTCATACTTATCTCAGCCACGAGATATCATCCAGACTAGTTGGTATTTCCATTAGTAGATAGTTTTCCATCTTGATAAAGCGGAAGAATTACGTTCGCCTTGGCCGGTGATAAAATTTGTGTCCCTCTAGCGCTGTTGAAGTTACATTTTTTCGCAAACTGCAACGCAGCAGGAGAGTTTACATTAGCAGCACAGGCAGTTATGCCTTTCTTGTTTGTTAACGAGGTAAGTGAGCTGTAGAGGAATTCAACTTCCATGTCGTTCAGAAAGTTTGCATTTGTATTCAAATGCGCAAGATCGATGACAACTTGATCAATCGGTAGGCTGTCCATCAGGGGGAGCAGATTTTCACCTTCGTGCTTTGCTGCAACAACGATTCTGAATCCTTTTATCTGCAGGCGAGATAAGACGTCACTTACCGATTCTTTCTTATTCAGAATCGATTTCTCATCAATTTCAATGGCTAGCCATTCCCGTGGCACATGGTATTGATCTGCCATCATAGCGAGAATATCGGGGGTAGCTAGATCAGTCAAAAATGCATCGTCCAGCTGGACTGTGATCTCGGGAGTAAATTCTTGATTGGACCAAATTCTCACGGTCTCCAAAGCGGTAGCGAGAATCATTTTACTGAGGCCTTTGCTAATCCCGCAATCTTTGGCCAGCGTAGTTAAGGAATCGGCGTCTATAACGCGATCATCATCCATATGCCATTGAGCTCGCACTCGTAGCCGTTGAGTGTCTTCATTCTGCAGCGCCTTTATCTGAAACTCTGGCTCATACAGAACAGCTAGCCCAAATTCGAATGGAATCTGCTTAACCGTAGCTCTTACCTGAGGGGTGGAGCGTTTGGCTTTACCTAGATAGGGGCTAAGGGCGGTCTCTATTGCATCTAGAGACATCGGTTTCGTGAGTGTGGAGCCAATGTCTAAGTTGCTCTCTTTGCCAAGAGATTGAACAGAAGAGAGCGTGCGCTGGTCCATGCCGCTCATTAGCAAGATGCCGGACCTGCATTGCTTCTTGCCTAATTCACGAATGATTTCTACGCCATCTGCGCCAGGCATGCGCAGATCCAATGCAATGACATCGGGTTTGGTTCTGTCTACAAGATTAACGACCTCAGACCCTTCTGCTACGCAGGTAACCTCAAAGCCTAGGTCTTCGGCGACTGCTTTTATGATTTCTCCGATCTCTATTTCATCATCGGCAACTAGTAAAGTGGGTCTCATCGCTATCGCATAACTCCAATAAAAGCTTTTATTATCAACAATTTAGGCCTGCTCTAGAGATCTGAGACTGTGTATACTACAAGCACTTTCGGGTACGATAATCCCTCTCGAGACATTCTGCCTGTCCATACGCTAGTTACACTTCACTAAAAACCCTCTAATAGTCGGGGAAAGGGGCCTCATAAACTGTGAACTAGATCACACTTTTCCAAGCGACGAAGATAAGAATTGCTTATTAGACAAATAGTTAGCTCAGGCGAGCTGAGGGGCTCTAGCAATGAAAATACTCACACTAGCTTAGAGAGTGCACCGTACCACCGGCACTGTCAGCGTCAGCTTGGTCATGGGTAACTAGAAGGGTAGGCAGACCAGCTGCGCGCAGCTTGCCGAAAACAATTTCTCGGACTTCTTCGCGAAGCGCCGTGTCTAATTTGGAGAATGGCTCATCTAAGAGAACTGCATTGGGCTCACTGAGCAATAATCGCAACAGAGCGACCCGGGATGCCTGGCCACCGGAGAGCGTTCCTGGGTCTCGATCTTTAAAGCCAGCAAGACCAATTTCTTCCAGTCCTTGTTGGATTGCTTGATCCTTATTGAGATTCTTACCGGTTAATGCGAAACGTAAGTTTCCAGCGACCGATAGATGGGGAAATAGCAGCGGATCTTGAAACAGTAATCCGATACGACGCCGTTCTGCTGCGAGTGAACTAATATCGTTGCCATCGACTAGAACCACTCCGCTAGATGAAAACACTTTAGGTAAGAATCCTGCTATGTAAGCTAGCAAGGAAGATTTACCGGAACCGGATGGGCCCATGATGGTGACAATTTCTCCGGGACCGACGCGACAATCGATCTCAAGCAACTGCTTGCCGTCCAGAGAAATACTTACTTCATTTAGTTCAAGAACAGAATTGCTCATCGTGTTTCAAACATCCCGCTACGATTGTGCCAAACAAATTTTGGAATAAATAGGGCTGCCATAAACCCAAGCATCGGAAGTGAGAGTTGCACTATCGCCCAAACCGAAATCAGATTTCTACTTGCTCCAGACGTCAGTGCTATCGCTTCAGAGGTGATAGTTGTAACTCGTCCCGCTCCTAACAATTGAGTAGGCAAAAACAAGCTTATGCTAATTGCCATGCCAATCGCTACCGCCGTTAGGCAGGGTGCTAGCAATAAGGGAATGCGAATCCGCCAGAACGTTCTGAGCTGACTCGCACCTAGTGTGGACGCCACTTGTGACCAGCGTGGGTCCAATTGTCGATACGCCTCAGAGAGTGATAAGAAAACATAAGGTAATACAAATAAAAGGTGGCCAAATATTACGAGACTTAGGTTCGCCTGCCACCCAACGAACTCTGTCATTACGATGATGCCAAACAAGAAAACTAGTTGTGGTACTAACAGCGGTAGATACAACAACCACATTGCGGTAGATTTTTGATTACCAGATTGGCGTTCGGACTCCAGTGTTGCAATGACTAGAAGTAATGCCAATAGCGTAGCCAACACACTAATTACTAGTGTATTAAACAGCGGTGTAGATAGATCCTGCATGCTGTTCAGCCAATGCTGAATTGTCCAAGCGGAAGGCAGGGCAGAGGGGAAGCGCCAGGGACCGGCGAAGGCATTCGTTAACAGGGCTAGCAAACTACCCGCAACTACCATCAATACGATAGGCATTGCACTTCGGCCGACTGTAAAAGCTAAACGCTCGCCGCTATCACGATTTCCCGTAGCTAACCAGAATCGCCAAAGTGCAGCACACAGTTTCTCAAGTGCTAGCCAGATAGCGATTGCCAGCATGCTGGTACCTAGTTGTAATAAAGCGCCGGCAGCAGCTAGAAAACGTAGGTTAAGATCCGGGTCATTAAACCAAGTCAAAATTCTAACACTTAGTGTAGGTGGAAGCGTTGGGCCAAGAATAAGCGCCACGTCGACGGTGGCGGAAGCGAACACGATTACGGCAATAACAGGTAGACGGACTAACGGATAAAGACTGGGAGCAATAACTTTAAGCCAGGCAATGGTGGGTCGATAGCCGAGGGTGCGGGCAACTTCAACCCGCTGTCGTGGCTTAAGCTGTGGTAGGGCAGAGAGGGACATTAGAAGCAGAAAGGGTACTTCTTTGACGATAAGCCCAAACAATAATGAGAACCCCCAAGTATCATTTACTATGAGTAAGTCTGGTGGCCGTTCCCAGCCGGTCAGTCCCGGAGAAAGTATTCGACTCAACAGTCCCGAGGGTGCGATTAGGAAAGCGAGCCCGAATGCGGCTGCAGCATGTGGGAATGCAAGTAAAGGGGAGACGAGACGGCGAATCCACAGATCCAACTTACTGCCTGTTGCGCTCGCGAGATAAAGAAATACCAGCGTCAGGGCAATCAACGGGGTTAAGACACCCGAGATAAGGCTTATTAATACGCTTCGAGTTAATCCGGGAACCTCAAATAAATCACGCCATGGGTCCAGAGAGAATTCTGTACTTCCTAGCGGCGGGAAATAGCCGAAGGCAGGGAGGCTAGCGATGAACGTTCCCAGCAAAATAGGTGCAGCTAACAGTAGGATGAGACTATAGCTTGCCCAGCGTAGCATCGGCTATCTTGCGCTGTAGCGCTGGATCCAGGCGCGTTCAAGTGCGGGGGTCCAGGAGGGGTGAGGTTCTTGCAGCTTGCGGCTCAGTTCTTCTGGGCTAGCTGTGGTCAATTCAGAACTTAACGGATCAAATTGCCCGCGCGCGGTCTCGTCTAAGTCCTCGATAGAAATTACCGTAGTGCTGCCCATATAATTTGGATCGCTGGCTCTGGCCTGTGCTTCGATGGAGAGAAGGAAGTTCGCAGTGATCATCGCTGCGGCTTTGTGTTGTGCGTTATAGGGAATCGCCAGAAAGCTGACATTGCCGATCGTGCCGTCTTGCAATACATAGGTTCGCGTGCTCTGGGGCAACTCGCCAGTGCGAACCGAGAGTAGGGCTTCGTTTGGATTGAATGCAAGAGCGAGGGAAATCTCGCCGTCCCCCATCAGTCGCCGCAGCTCAGCCGCAGAATTTGGAAAGTATCTCCCAGCGCGCAACAGTGTTGGATGAAGTGCATCGAGGTAGTCCCACAATGCAGCGGTGACTCGCTTGAACTCCTCATCTGTAACTGGGGAGTACAGTGCAGAATCTTTATTAGAGAGCTCGAGAACCGCCTGTTTTAGGAAAGTGCTTCCCAAGAAAGCCGGTGGCCGGGGATAGGTGAATTCTCCGGGGTTTTCTCTAGACCAATTCAAAATTTGCTCTATAGTCCGCGGCGGTTCTGTTAACCATTGCTTATCATAATAAAAAACGAGTTGAGATCTGGTCCACGGCGATTCTAAACCGTCTGTTGCTACGGTAAAGTCTTCACGCATCTCAGGAAATCGATCGGCATTGACCAAATTGAAGTTGGGTTGTTTTTCTGCCCAAGGCCCGAACAATAGCTTGTTCTCCTTCAGCGAGGCAAAGTTTTCTCCATTGATCCATAACAGGTCAATGCTACCATTCGAATCATTACGAGCCTGTCGTTCGGCGACAATCTTCGAGACAGCAGTGGCGATGTCGGAGACTTTTACATGTTGAAGGTTGATGTCAAAGCGTTCATCTAACACGCCGGCAACCCAGTTGAGATAACTATTTATTCTCGGTTCGCCACCCCAAGCATTGAAGTAAACAGTTTTCCCTCGGGCCTGTTGTTCTATTGAAGACCAATCGGAAACGTCAAGTGATTGCGCGGTTGCGAGCGGTGTCGAAAACCATATAACGAGCAGAAGGGGAATTCTAAAGATTAATAATGATGCTTTTAGCTGCGCCATTTAAGTCTCAAAGTAGTTGATGGCGTTCTGAGTCTATCCATTACTTGCCAGGACACCCATACGTTGAGCTCGTCGACCTCGTCGTTTTTCATCAAGCACTGAGCCCAGTACTTCTACATGAAATTTATCGCAACCTATACAAAGGTTACTGTAGTCATCCCCTTTCGGCGTCTTGGTTGTAGATTCGGAAATAAATTTTTCTTCATCCCATCCATGGCTTAACCCCATGCGTTCGGGCCTCCCGGCATTGATAGCTTCGATTTCCGGCATGCCGGCTAGATCATCGAGGACCTCTATGAGGGGCTCTTCGGTAAGGTTGCCCAGAGGGTTAGCCGTCTTTATGCAGCACGGGTAAACATCGCCTGTAGGGTCGATGGAAACCTCGGAGCCAGCGTAGCCATGTTGCAAGAAGTTAAGGCCGCCTGACCAAGCATTGCAGAAATTGTCATCGATCGTTGCATGAGAAAGCCCATTCTCCCAAGCTCGACCGCGAGGCCAGAGCTTGCCGATCCAGGAATCTTCGCTCGCACCAAACATGCTAAAGATCGGACCTTTCTCCAATGCGCGCTCGTCCCTTTCTCCGTCGGCGTGTTTAACGCCAGCATCTTCTAGCATTGCTTTAACTTTTTCTGCTAGATCGTCTTTCTTGTCGCCTTCCATCCCCACATGAAAATCATCCATGCCGGAGACAGATATAGACCAGACATTGCGGCTCAATAATTCGTCGATAATCTTCGGTGTCAGCAAGTCGCCTGTGGTCTGCACCACGACTTTTATTCCACCATTGTCGCGGTATTTTTCCTGCAGTGCTTCCAATACAGGGTAGAGGATTCGTTCACGAACGGGTTCGGTTAGTACATCACCACCGGATAGAATTATTTTACCGGTCTTCTCAACATAGGTGTCGGGGTCTGCAGAATCGCTGTTAGTCTCCAGAAAGGTCATGCGTTCTGGGAGGTTGGCGATTATCTTCGGGAAATTAGTCTCAGCTTCAGCAACGACTGCTTCGAGCTCATCTCTGATGTACGGTCGAAAACGAGACTCATAGCAATGCTTGCAGCGGCGATGGCAATGCCAGCAAAGCACATAGTAGATTGATTCCATTTAAATCCTTACCCCGGTTGTAGCTCAATACAGTATGCAGGTGATTGCTCGAATAAGACCTGCTTACAGCGTAATACTTTCAGTTGAATTTGTAATTTGCGCCCTTGATGCAAGGACTCTAGAAAATGAATCTAAAGGTCAAGATTCTAAATGTCTATGCTTAGTTCAATTTTCTCCAACTCAAGGTGGCGGTGGTCCTTCCGGAGTCATTCTTTAGCGAAAGTTTCAGCACGTCATCACTAAACTCGAAATGACGTACATTATCACCACCTACCCATTCCGGGACCATGGGGGCGCCTTCGACATGGTGGATCACAAGAGCATTCTCGAGATCGAATGACACCTTGCCCCAATAGGCAAAACCGCCCGTTATACGTTCCTCAGAATTCTGATTCCTCTCGGGTAGGTCGCGCGGCATACCCAGGCCTGACATATTGCCGAGTGCATCGTAGCTCAGCCGGCCTACAAAGTTCATGTCTATCGGATCACCTTCTTCCGGGAACTGGAAGTAGCTAATCAATTCGAAATCCCCTTGAAACTTCTTCTGTATTTCTTGCAATGTATCCGCCGCCTGGGAGTGTATTGGTAGCATTATAAGAATGACTGTCGATGCCAAAAATTTAAACATTGCTACAGGTCCTTATTGAGTTGATTAGGCTACAGCAGTTTTTTCAAGTCGGGTTTGGTTACTTTGCCCATCGCATTTCGAGGTAGAGCATCGATTATCTGAATGGCCTTTGGAATCTTATAGGAAGACATCTTGCCATCGCACCAATTCTTGAGATCGGCATACTCCATTGACGTGCCAGGCTTGAGGCCGATAAAGGCCATGACAGATTCTCCCCAGGTTTCGTCTTCGACGCCAATTACTGCGCATTCGGCTATGTCGTCATGGGTGAGCAACGTGCCCTCAATTTCCAGCGCCGATAACTTGTAGCCGCCAGATTTTATAATGTCGATGGAAGAGCGGCCCATGATGCGGTAATAGCCATCGTCGACTACGGCAACATCGCCGGTGCAGAACCAGCCGTCGTGGAAACTTTCTTTGGTGGCTTTTTCATTAGCCCAGTACTCAAGAAACACATTGTCGCCCTTGATGCGAATCTCACCCGGCGTGTTTTCCTCGGTGACGGGATTATTGTCTTCATCGAAGAGCTGCGCTTCTACGCCTGGAAGTGGTTGACCAACATGGCCGGCTCTACGCTCGGCGTCGTAGGGATTAGAGATGCCCATGCCGATCTCTGTCATGCCGTAGCGCTCAAGCAAGACCTGCCCAGTCAGTTCTTTCCATTGATTGAATAATTTAACCGGGCACGCGGCGGAGCCGGAAATATTTAGTCGCATGGGTCTGAAGCCATCGCAAATTTTCTGTACTTCACTGTCATCGATGGTGTCGAAATACTGAATTAACTTCACATAGATTGTGGGAACAGCCATGAAGACGTTGTAAGTGCCGGCAACGATTTCCGCTGTAATCTTCGGGATATCGAACTTGGCAAACAAATGCACAGTCGCGCCAGCCCATAGGCCACAGCTCAAAATATTAATGATGCCGTGTATATGATGTACCGGCAGGAACAGAGGTATGGAATCTTCATCAGTCCAGCTCCAGGCCTCGATCAGTGTCGTTATCTGTGCGCGGATCGTCTTGTGCGTGCTTACAACACCCTTTGGCTTGTTCGTCGTTCCACTCGTGAACAGCATCATCGCTCGACGTTCGGGGAGAATCGTTGGCAACGTTCCAGCTACTTCCGCCATTACATCCATCGTGGAAAGTAGTTCGATATTCATCTGAGCGCAGAGTTCACGAAGTGACTCTTGGTATTTGCCGTTCGCTATCATGCGAGTGACGCTTGCACAGCTTAAATAATGTTCTAGTTCGGCAACTGCAGATGCAACATTCAAAGGAATGGCTATTCCGCCAGCTCGCCAAATACCATGCATAGTCGTTACATACTCGACGCTGGCAGGCATGAAAAACGCAATGCGTTCCTCACTCAGATCGTCGCTCCCTCTCAGGAGTCCTGTTGCGAACTTGTCGATACGCTGATTCACATCTGCGTAACTATAGGAATCATCTCCTTCGGTTAGAGCAATCTTATTGTTGGAATTGTTTAAGTGCGGAAAATTTTCTTCTGACATGCGTTCGTTACCTTTTCTTTGAGTCTTGTGCAGCTGCGAACGAAATTGATGTGCGCAGAGAATATTTTATGTGTTCAAGAATTATAAGAGTGCATTAACTATGAAAAATAGAATCGAAGGACCTAATAGGCATCCTACGCCTGTATAGAACGTCGCAGTCATAGCGCCATAGGGAACAAGCTTAGGATCTGTCGCGGCAAGTCCTGCCGCAACGCCCGAAGTCGTGCCCATGAGCCCGCCGAACACCATTGCAGACTGTGGATTGTCCAAACCAATTGTCTTGGCAATCATCGGCGTGCCAATCATTACTAAGATTGATTTGATGAGTCCTGCCGCGACGCTCAAAGCGATAATGTCTGAGTCGGCTCCTAGGGCCGATCCAGTGACTGGGCCAACGATATAAGTTACCGCGCCGGCACCGATAGTGGTGACCGAAACAGGATCGGTGTAGCCATACAATACGGCGACGACGGCTCCAACGATAAAAGAAACAATTACGCCGGCAAAAATTGAAATAATTCCAGCTAGTCCTGCTTTCTTCAATTCACTAAGTTTGACACCGAAGGCTGTTGCGACGATGGCAAAGTCGCGCATCATGCCGCCACCCATCAAACCGATGCCGCCTAGCAATGTGATGTCGGCGACGCCGGTGCTACCGCCTGTTGCCTTGCCACCAAAATAGGCAGCCAACAATCCTAGCGCAATAGCGATAGCCGAGCCGTGGATGCGACCCTTGGTCAGCTTGTCCGCGAGGAAATAGGATATCCAAATAGTTAGCCCGACAACCGCAAAGGCGACTACGAGTGAGTTACGAACAAAGACGGTTTCGAAGATTTCCATTATGGGCTCTCCTCACTGGATGTATCGGAGTTGCCAATCTTGCTGATGACGGGAACCAGTGCAAAGCTGACGATTACCGCAGCGACCCCGGCTACAACAGCTAGCATGCCCCCCTCGAATGCAGCCACGACATTCTGCCGGGCCGCCATGGCGACCACGATAGGGATATACATGGCAGACCAGAACTGAATGCCAGTCCCTGACGCCCCATCAACCAGTGCCTTGAGCTTGTCAGAATTGCTGGCGAGCACTAGAAACAGCATGGCTATGCCCACACCACCCACATTGGCCTCCACCCCTAGAGCCACTCCAAGCACCTCGCCAATGAGCATTCCGAGTATCAAACAGGCGGAAAGTAGAGCTACACCGTAGACAATCATGTTTTATCCTTATTGTTATTGGTCATGTCGCGGGAAGCGCGTCATACGGGCTTGATGATATGACGCAGTTGGATTTAGTGCAATTTGCCTGATCAGGTGGTAAATCGGTCCTATTCGACCCGAAATAAGCCCTATTTCTGGGCATCTTAATTGACAGAAGCAGGGGGTTTATAGCTTAATTGTGCTCCGGTTTGTGAGCGGCAATTAGCTGCTGCTCCATCATTGTAACAGTAAAGAATTCAGCTATTTATCGCTAAAAAAAGGTTATTCAAATGAGTAAATTTTCAAAGTCATTGTTGGTGCTATTGAGTCTGGGTCTGTTCGCATCGGCCACATTCGCGCAGAACGTGACCTCTGACATTCTAGAGAATGCCCAGGACTATTCCGACCGTTGGGTTACCTACGGCAAGAACTACGGTGCATGGCGCTATATGCCGGACGCACAGATTACCCGTGCCACGGTGGGCAATCTGCGCCCTGTGTGGATCAAGCAGAATGGCGTTACAGGAGGTGCCTACGAGGTAACCGCCCTAGTCAATGATGGGCGTATGTACCTAACTACCGCGAACAGCCACCTGATCGTGGTCGACCCCCTAACCGGTGATGAGCTGTGGCGCTACGACCATGACTTCGAAAATGTAGATCTCTGCTGTGGCCCCCACAATCGGGGTGTCGGGCTTCATGAAGACAAAGTGTTCTACGGCACTCTGGATGCTCATCTATTGGCCTTCGATGCTGCTACAGGAATTCAGCTGTGGGATGCCGAAGTAGGCGATCACCGCGAGTCATTCTCAGTAACAGGCGCACCACTTGTCGTTAAAGACATGGTGTTGATCGGTGTAGGCGGCGGCGAGTACGGTATTCGCGGTTACATCGATGCCTATGACGTAAACACAGGTGAGCGTCGCTGGCGCTTCTATACCACGCCTGCCGAAGGCGAGCCTGGTAACGAAACGTGGCTAGGGGACTCCTGGAAGACAGGCGGTGCGCCAACTTGGGTAACAGGCACCTACGATCCTGAGACCGACATGGTGTTCTGGGGCACGGGTAATCCTTGGCCAGATATCAATAACGCGGTTCGCGCTGGCGACAATCTGTATTCCAACTCCGTAATAGCACTAGATGCCGATAGTGGTGACCTGCGTTGGTATTTTCAGACTTCACCCAGAGACGAATTCGATCACGACTCCACCTCAGAGCCGATGATCATCGAAGAGATGTATAACGGTGAGATGCGCAAGATGATTGTGCAGGTTTCTCGAAATGGACACGTCTATGCATTAGATCGCATGGATGGCAGCTTCCTCTACGCCGGTGAGTACACGCGAGTGAACTGGGCGGAGAGAGACGAGCGCGGCAAGCCGGTGCTGAAGGAGTCGATGTATGAGCCGGCAGACACCATGGTCTTTCCTGGTCTTTACGGTGGCAAGAACTGGCCTCCAGCCTCTTACAGCCCCGATACGCATATGTTGTATATCCCAACCACTGAATGGGGTACGCGTTACATCCGCCGCGAGGGCGATGCGCGTGCGGGAACTATGGACCTAGGCGGCATCCCACAGTTCGATACTTCGGGCACAGGATGGGTCGTAGCATTCGATATGCTCAGCGGCGAGATCGCCTGGCAGAAAGAGATGCCTGGCAACTTCAACTGGGCTGGCACCTTATCAACCGGCGGCGGATTGGTTTTCTCCGGTGCACCAGATGGCTATGTCTATGCCATGAATGATGAAACAGGCGAAGTGCTGTGGAAATTCCAGACCGGCAGTGGCGTGTATGCCCCACCAACGAGTTTTACAATCGACGGTAAGCAATACATCGGCGTAGCCTCGGGCACGCGAAACCCTGTAACACGAGCGGGTGTTGCTACGGGGATCTCAACCGGCAACTACATTTTGTTTAGCCTGTAAGCATTGATCAGAAAACATTGAGCAGCATCACTAAATTGAAAGGCGAAAACTTGAAATTATCTTTTGTACAGTCACTTCCACAAGGCCTCAAAAGCATGATGGCTGCGTTCTTACTCAGCGCGATTTCAGCTTCATCGCTGGCCGGCGTTGGCGAGGGGCAAGAGCTCTATAATGCGTATTGTCAGATTTGCCACGGCATTCTAGGCGAAGGTCAGACTATGGGTAAGCCTTTGACCGATGGTCCAGCGAACCGGCTGGCTGATCAAGAACTCATCGACGTCATCACTGACGGCCGCGCGGGTACCGGCATGGTCGCTTGGGAAGGGTCGCTAAGTGAAACCGAAATCTTCGATATTGCTAGTTACATTCGCAACCTGCAAGGCAAGCCTGCCTTGAGTCTAGGTGACGACGACTCCGGTCCTAGTGACGATCCAAATGTTATCGCCGGCGCAGAGCTGTTCAATGGCTCAGCAAATTGTGCCACTTGTCACTCTTATGATGAGAAAGGCGGCAGCGTTGGTCCATCACTGGATGGTCTCGGTAGCCGATTGGATGACGATGCACTGATGCAAGCCTTGATGAATCCATCAGCTACTATCGTTAGTGGTTTTGGAGCGAAAGAAGTGGAACAAGAAGATGGCACGATAGTCCGAGGACGCTTCCGAAATGATTCCGAGCTGGCCGTGCAAATACAGAGTGAAGACGGACGGCGCTGGGTAACTTTTTTCAAGGAGCGGGTAACTGCGGTTAGAGATTCGGATGAGTCACTGATGCCAGATACTTTTGCTAACCTTGGTGCGAGTGAACAGCAACAGCTGTTGGCGTTCCTTAAGTCACTGTAGACATAATAATTAGAAGCGCGTTGCCTGCGTAGAGGTTGAAGCCAGGCATCGTGTAATCTTCAAGAACAAAGCGTAGTAGTCTGCAAAATGTAGGCAAATATTTGTATAAACCATCGGGGAAAGCTCAGCTGAGCTTCCTCGTTTATTTTCTCTAGAACATAAAGGTAATATTATGGAATTTGATGCCGCCGAACTAACCGCTATGGCGATCCCCTATGGCGTAAAGCTAGTCTCTGCACTAGTCACACTGATTGTGGGTTTGATGATTGCAAATGTACTGGTCTCACTCACGAAGAAAGTAATGACCAAGAGTGAGGTCGATCCATCGCTTAACAGCTTCCTGGGAAGCATGGTCGGCATGATATTAAAGGTGCTGGTCTACATCACCGCCCTTAGTGTACTCGGCGTAGAGATGACTTCCTTTGTCGCGATTCTCGGTGCCGCAGGTCTGGCCGTGGGTCTTGCCCTATCCGGTACGCTGCAGAATTTTGCGGGTGGCGTGATGATTCTGCTCTTCAAGCCCTATAAAATAGGTGATGTGATCGAAGCGCAGGGCTATGTTGGAGCAGTAAAAGAGATTCAGATTTTCGTTACGGTCCTAACGACGCCAGATAACAAGACGATACTGATTCCAAATGGACCACTCGCCACGAGCTCGATAGTCAATTTCTCCACACAGCCGACACGTCGCGTAGATTGGGAATTCGGAATCGCATACGGTGATGACGTTGACAAGGCCTATGAGGCCCTCAATAAATTGATCGCTGCCGACGAACGCATTCTGAAAGATCCAGAGCCTTTCATGGCATTAAAGACTCTCGGCGATAGCGCAGTAGTTATCGTGGTTAGGGCCTGGGTTAAGGCTCCTGATTATTGGGGCGTGTTCTTTAAGATGAACGAAGACGTCTATAAGACATTCGCCGATTCGGGTCTGTCATTCCCATTTCCGCAAATGGATGTGCATGTAAGCAAAGAATCTTAAACGGCTCGGTATTCTCTAGAACAGGAAGAACAGAATTCCTGCGAATAGCAGAATGCCGAAACTAAGAGTAAAGCCATATAGAACAGTTGTTGTTAAATATTTCAGCAGGGTTATGCCATAACCCTGCTGAAAATAATTTTTTAGGCTAAGGAAAAGATAGATCCACAACCAAAAATATAGAGCAGTTCCCAGGTAATCGAATAGAGAGCTAATGATCGGTATCTGACCCTCCTCAACCAAGCCGATAAGAGTTGTAAAAAACACAATCAAGATTAAGAATGCATGATTGTGTAGTGTCAGCACAAGGTGTTCTACATAGAAGTGCCCCGTCCGGATATAGATTAGCTTCTGTATTAGCGCTAACAAGGGGATCATCAACAAAATAAAAATAGTTATGTATTCCAAATAACCTCGCGTAAATGCGGCGGGGTTTTCCATAAGCATATTTAAATTTGTTTCTGCCTGTGCTCTCATTGCGCTGCGCAGGTTTGCATTCGTTTGCTCGTCAAAGAACGGTAAATTGATACCATCTATAAAAGAGAAAATGGCCTCCAAGCCATTGTCTCCCTCTTCATCGGAATCGCCCTCGATAGTGAGAAGTGATAGTTCGTCTCGGGGCGCGCTGACTGCTGCCGAATCTTCCTCGCCATTCGCACTGAGCACTCCTTCTATCGATCGGATAGAAGTGTAGAAGCTGACAAGTAAAAAGAATGAAACGCTGATCACTAAGAACAGTCGCAGCGGAGGGCTATAGCGTGTGCGTCGGCCATTGAAATATTCCTGACATAGATAGGCAGGCTTGGTGAGTAAGTAATATAAAGTCCGATAGGCGCGACCATCCAATTCGAATAAGGATTGAACAGCCTCTCGGCTAAGCTTGAAGAAGGGCCTACGTAATTCTTTCGCTTCCTGGCCGCAATTCCCGCAGTAATTGCCTGTCAGTGGTTCACCGCAGTTAAGACAGGTTTTCGTAGTTTCGTTGAGTGTTGGGGGATTATCCATAGCTCGACATTATGCCCTATGTTGTGGAAGGTCGATCTTCTCTTTCTATCGGTTGCCAAGAAAGGAGCTGAATAGCGCATCTAGTGGCCATAGCTGACCAAAATAATTTGAGACGGAGGAATAAGGGAGAGGTGTAGAGTGAATTATTGCTTCTAAAGCATTCCCACCCCACAAATTCAAAGAATTTGGGGGCAGGAATTCTCAAGGAGCACCTCGGTACAGAGTGAGGCGTGGCGACTGTACCGGAGTGATTGCAAAACAGGAAGCATTCATCATCTTGTGTTGCGAGGCAGACGATACCACCATATGTAGTTTTTCTCAATAGGATTTTGCTAGGCTGAATGCTCGAAACAGTTTCTGGCAACGCTAATACTGCACTCTTTTTTACTTTTTCTTCAATATAGTAAAGTAATAACTTTATTATATCGAATAAATTGGAGAAATGAATTCAGGAGAGACTAGTTTAGGAAGCAGTCAGGGTTCAGGCCCCGGCTTTTTGCGGAATCTCGTAAGGCGTTTGCAGGAGGCATAAGGCGCCTCAGTTCAGCCATGCGCGATGCAGGTGAGGGGTGAGTAGAAAGCAACTCAGGGGGTCTGGGCCCACCGTCCGCGCTCATATTGACCCAGAGGTTTATGCTCTCTTCGGGATTAAACCCTGCTTCTGCCATAAGGATTACACCGATAGCATCTGCCTCGCTCTCCTGGGTTCTGTTAAACGGCAGGAAGATGCCATAGCGTGCGCCTATGTCGAAAACCTGCAGCGCGGTATCCGATGCACCTAGGATCTGTGCCGCAGCGGCACCCACGTTGCGCAGAGCCGATTGGCTTGCACGCTCATTACTGTGGTTAGCCAATACGTGTCCAACTTCGTGCGCCATCACTGCAGCTAATTGATGTTGATTAACCGCGACGCCGAAAAGTCCGTTGTAAACACCAATCTTGCCGCCCGGAAGAGCGAAGGCGTTAGCCTGTTCGTTGTCGAATACTGTCACTTCCCATTCGAAGCGGGTTTGATCTTCGCTGTCTAGTGCGGCTACAACATAGTTGGCGACGCACTGCACATACTGAAGCTCTCTGTTATTAGTGGTTGCAGGTATTTCCGCCTGCATCTCGCGATAGCTGCGAATACCTTGCTCGGCCATGTCGGCATCAGAGTAGAGTACAACCTGACGTCTATCTAAAGGGGAGCTCGTGCAGGCGGCGAGTGATAAAAGGAGTGTAAGGACTACGCTAAATATTCTCATGACTAGTAGACAACTCTCATCCATATGTAACGGATAGCAGGACCAAAAGGGATGTATGGCCAATAGTTTGTGTGAGAAGTATAGCGCAGACCCGAGTCGATCTAACTAAAAATTACATTCCTGCGCTTCTAGCTGAACACGAATTTCATCACCCTGCTCGTCGACGATTCGTTCGAAGCAATTTCCCTCTAGATCACGCAGTAGCCGGCGCCCACTGGCAACAGCGGCGGGAGTAGTGCGGGATTCGGACTGATCCACATAGACTATCTCGCGAGTTCGAGTTGTTGGTGCATTTCTGTAGACAACCGTCTCGACGTTTCGCGTGGTGTGTCTGGGATAACTAAACAGGGAACCTAATACCAGTCCACCAAGAAAACTGCCTGAATCGTAGCGTCTATGTCGTGAAGAGTAGTTTCCATAGGAGAAATTGAAGCCGCTACCATAGCGTCTGTTGTAGTTTCCGTAGTTCCGATTGCGCGAGCCGTAGTGATAAGAATTCACGCGCCGATTTCCACGGTAGTTGTTTCGGTATCTGTTGCTATGCTGACTAAACCCAGAATCACCATAGCCGCGGCGATGGTTGCGGTTATCTGCCGATGCCGCCTGACTGACTACCAGTGCACCGATTATGGAAAGGCCTAACAATACTTTCTTCGCAATCATAACATTCACCTACTTCACAAAATGAATAAATAACGAACAGAATAAAAACTCGTCTATGGTGAGAATACACCGAGAGAATGAATACAAGCTGAATGGGCAAAGTCAGCAAAGCCCGCTACGAAGGAAGGGAAAGCTTATCCATGATTATGTCGTATAGAGCTTTGGTGGCAGGGCCAGAGGCCTGTTGGTTGGACAGCATCAAATTCATTTGAACAATTCTATCCAATTCCGTTTCTACAGGTATTCTGTGTAGGCTTCCGCGTGCAAGTTCATCTTCAATCCAATTCAGCGGAACAAATCCAAAGACCAGACCAGACTGCAGCAATTTGATGCTGGTGGAAAAGTGGCTGACGGTCCAGCGTTGTTCAGCCTGGAGCCACCCGGCATCTTGTTCGCGGTGTGTGCCAGTATCTCTTAGTACGACTTGGCGCATGTTTCGCAGCTCCATCTCTGAAACATTCTCTCTGCCTTTAACCAGCGGATGGTTTGCGGCGGCGACGGGAATCATCTTTACCTGCAATAAGGGTGCGCCTCTAAAACCCATGGGTATGTTGGAGCCTATTACCAGGTCAGCGCTTTTTTCGATGAGTGCCTCGGTGGTGCCGGAGAGGCTAGTCTCAAGAACGCGAATGCGTGTGTGTGGAAACTCCTGGGAAAATTCTTCGAACGCGCAGATTAAAGAACCAACTTCTACTAACACATCAACTGCAATAGAGACTTCGGACTCAAAGCCTAGGGCGAGTGAGTTCGCCACCGCTTCGGCCTGACTTGCTTGATCTAGCAGATGTTCTGCATGGCGATATAGAACCTGACCTGCATCGGTCATTACTGCTTTGCGCCCCTCTTGGACGAGCACGGGCTGAGGCAGTTGCTCATTTAGGCGCGCGATTCCATAGCTAATAGAGGACTGGCTCTTATTCAGTGCCTCCGCTGCCATGGCGTAGGAGCCGCTATCGATCACGGTTTTAAAGACCAGCCATTGCTCAAGCGAGACGCGAGGATTCTTCATATATCTACTTATTAGATGTATAAGCGGCAAAAATAGCACTAATCAATCGAATAATATGCTCTATGATCTGCTCAATCAAGGAATTAACAGATTCGACACTGGAGAAAGAGCATGAAAAACGTACTACGAATTACCACAAGCATATTGGGCGAGGGCAGCGTGAGTTCCGAATTGATGGATGACTTGCTAGTTAAGCTGAGCGCCCGGGAATCGTTTGATGTCACAGAGCGAAATTTCACCGATGAGGCAATCCCTCATTTAGATGGGCCCTGGTTGAATGCGCTTTCCACGGCGGAGGAGGATCGTAGCGCCGAGCAGCAAGCTAAAGTTGCATTCTCAGATACACTGATTGCTGAGCTGCTAGAGGCAGATACTCTGGTGATTGCACTGCCCATGTATAACTTCTCGGTTCCCTCCATGTTGAAGGCGTGGGTAGATCATATAGCTAGAGCGGGAGTCACGTTCAAATATACCGAGAACGGCGCAGTCGGTTTGTTAGAAGATAAAAAGGTGTATCTCGTTGCCACAATGGGGGGGATGCATGAGGGAGGTGTATCGGACTTTCTTCGGCCCTTCATGAAACAGATCATGGCATTTATTGGATTAAATGATGTGCAGTTTATTACGGCGGACGGTTTGAACATGGGACCAGAGCGAAGAGAGCAGGGCATAGCCAAGGCAAGGAATGAAATAGCGAATAGTGTGAACGCTAGCTTAGAGGAGGTAGCAGCATGAACAAGCAAAGAAAGTTTCGTGAACTAGAAGAGGTGTTGGTCGCGCAGGCTACCAGCGACGGTGATGGTGTGCAGTTGAAGCGTGTCTTCGGCGGAGCCGATCTCGCACGATTCGATCCCTTTCTTATGCTGGACGAGTTTGGTTCGGATAAGGCCGCGGACTATATCGGTGGTTTTCCACCTCATCCCCATCGTGGCTTTGAAACTGTAACGTACATGTTAGAGGGACAGATGGAGCACCGTGATCATATGGGTAATATAGGCCGACTCGGTCCCGGGGATGTGCAATGGATGAAGGCCGGCGCTGGAGTTATTCATTCAGAAATGCCGAAGCAGGAAGAGGGGTTGATGCACGGTTTTCAGCTGTGGGTAAATCTGCCTGCTGCCGAAAAGATGACACCTGCTTCCTACAATGACATCGATGCGAATTCGATTCCAAGCTATGAGCTTAACGGTGTCGCTATTAAATCGATAGCGGGTGAATTGAAGGTAGACGGCACCAAGGTATCGGGAGCGGTGACTGGACTAAGCACCGACCCCGCCTACTTGGATATGAGTTTTGATAGTGATCGAGAAGTTGTGGTCGATGTGCCCGATGGCTACACAACACTTGTTTATGTATACAAGGGTTCAGCGGTTATTGGCGATAGTGATTACCAACTAACAAAAGGGAAGATAGCGCGGCTATCGCGCGAGGGCGAGCTGCTTATTTCTGCTAGTGGTGCTACTAGATTACTGCTGATTACCGGCAAGCCAATTGGTGAACCTATTGTGCAGCGTGGTCCTTTTGTAATGAATACCATGGATGAGATTCATCAGGCAATTCGCGATTATAGCGAGGGCACGTTGGTGTAGCTGAGGTCGATTGAATGGCTTAGTAAACAGGACGCTGTGCATCTGCACAGCGTCTTTCTTATTGCAGTCTACTGATATTGAACAGGATGAGTCGTAATCATGATTCGGCTTTCCATGTAGGTAATAGTGTCGCCATCTATGCTGCGAAACCAATGAGGCGTGCCGGGCTGAAGTACTAGCACATCTCCTGCGGTAACCTGCCGTGCAAGTCCACCGACGATGCCATGCTGTGTGCGCACGATGTTAGGATCGCTCGATTCCGCTAACGGTAATATAAGTTTTCCACCTGTAACGAAAGTCCCGCTTCCTTCCAATACGCGGTAGATCTCCATGCTCCATGGATGAATGATCGCATACTGTTCCACCGCGCTGCTGCGACGACGAACTGAAACCCCAGGAGATATTGTTACCGACCAGCCACCAGCGGAAGCAGATGATGCAGCAGCTCTATCCAGTTCCGCTTCAATCTCTGCGCCGGGTTTGAATATTGCGGGTGGAGCACCGGAGTCTTGAGCTTGGGACGTAAAGCCGAGTCCGGAAAAAATAAATGCGGCGAGTAGTAGGCGTTTCATGGTGAGCTCCATTGTTATTTTTTTAGGTGAGATCGCTTCCCAACCTTTATAACACAGCCTCGGCCCAACACGGAATTCGCAACATTGAGTCTAAGCGAGGATCAGCGGACGAAAAAAACCTTCGAAGCGAGATCACGGAGGACCTTGCCATCGAAGGCTTGTCTTTGCGTACTGCGGCGTTTTTAAGGCTTCTTAAATACTAGGAAGAAGCGATCTGTCATATTCGGAATCTCTCCTACTTCCAAGCTTAGATCGTCGCTCTCTTCGAAGAACATATCAGATGCTCTATCGAGTACAAAGCCAGCAGCCTGAACTTGTAGGATTACATCCACCGGGTCCTCACGGCGACCTAGTGTTTCTGTTTCTTCCTTCATATGGCGTCGTGTATGGTCCACCACAACATAGCTGCCACCCGACTTGAGGGTATCGAAAACTTTAGCATTGATGCGGCCATTCCCTGCTTCGCTGAAATTATGGTATTCGCGAAAGTGCAGAAACAAGTCTGCGCTGGCAACACCAAAATCAAACTCGCCTCGTTCATAGGCTTCTGTTGCGCCGCCGTAGCTATCCCCGACTGCGACCGGATGAATCATTCCGAACAGTTCCATGTCGATCCAGTCACCCCAGGAATCGAGAACGCCCTGATTGTCGACGGTGTAAAGCTGTCCGTTGTCTCGCAGTACTGGGCCTAGAATCTTCGTGTAGTAGGCTTGGCCAGCAGGCAAGAACTCGATAACTGTCATATCGTCTTCGAGACCGATGAAGTCTAATGCTGCTATAGGATCGCGGTCAGCGTCCCTCTGTAGCTCCGCGTCTGTCCGATGCTCCATTCCCATTACATTCTGCACTTTTTGTTGCAGGGGAGTTAGGCTCTGTGCGTTAACTAGCATCGGTGAAAGTAGCGAAAGCGCCGCTACGAGTAGACTTGGCTTGATCATGTTCATAGTGATTCCTGAAATAAGTTAAAATTCTCTACTAGTTCGGCAGCTTAATACTTGACCGAATTAGTAGGGTATTCTAGCTTATTACTCAGGATGTTTGCGAGAGAAATTACCGTCTTGAGGGCAATGAGACGCAGTTAGCTAGCTCGCCTCTGGTTTTTTGAGGACAATAAACGCGGCTTGTTTCTTCCGGTTCCATTCTAGGTCAAGTTCAAAGCCGGTGTCGCTAAAATAGCCCTTCAAGGTCTCACGCTCTAACACGTTCACATAAGGTAACTTGCCAAAAATCTTTCCAACTAGCAGTAAAATCCTCCAGTGCGAAAACGAATCAGCCAGACAAACGGTGGAAGTTACAAATACACCGCCTGGCTTTAATAGTTGATAAACAATCTTGATGGCCCGTTCTGGGTCTTCCAATAAGTGCAGAATATTGTGCGCCATAACAACATCGAATGAAGAATCGGCTGCTTCAAAGTCTTCCAGCGTGGAGCACTGAAATTGTATATTGCCAATGTCTGCATCTGCTGCCTTGTTCCTCGCTATCTCAATCATATTTGGAGAAATATCCGTCGCTATTATATTTCCTACAAATGGCGCGTGATGAAGAGCCGTAGTGCCAGTCCCGCAGCCAAATTCAAAAACCTGTGAATCTGTGTCGAAATAACGTTGAGTCGTTTCCAGCTTTTCCTTGTAGGTTTCTTCATCTCCTACTGGGGACTTCGCGTAACTCTCCGCTCTCTTGTCCCAAAAATCTACCGCCTTCACCATAGTTTTCTCCCGGTTGATCTAACTAGAAATGGGTGAAGTAATTCACCATCACAAAACATAGACGCCTCAACAACAATTTTGTTACACACAGCAGCAAGCCTACAGAAAGTTGAGGGTACGATTACTCAGGTAGTCTGGCCTTCATGTCAATATAGGCACTATGAATCAATTCTTTGATTGCTGCAGAATCAGTGTCATTGTCTGGTCTAATCTTAACATGGCGCATACGTTTGCCTGACCCTTCAAGAAAAGCGTTTGGGTCATCAATAAATGCACCCATGTAGAAACCAACATTGACATGAGACTTGAAAACATTGACGTAGCCGAATGCGGCTCCGTCAACGCAGGCGGTTGGACAGCCGTCATGAATGAGTTCACTGACTCCATCACCACAATCTCTGAAAACAGTGAACCATTGACGCGCTATTGAATACAGTACAGGTGGATCTCCAGACAGCCATTCATCTATTTCCCATGAATGGGGTGTCGCGTCGGGGAATAGAAAGAGTTTATTTGTACTGTTCATTTTAATACTCCATCTAGGCTTGTTTGCTGAATGAAGGCTAAATCTCTATCCCCAATGGGAAATTGAGTTTTCTACTGTTTTGATTGGTCGGCGAAATACATTGCCTTTTCAACAGAATGCTATAGCTTAGGTTGCGACAACGTTTTGTAATTTATCTCTCGATAGCTGACTTAGCACTGATCTACAGGCAGCATAATGACAAAACTCCGCTTATCCTACCAGACCGTCGAGTTCGGAAAGATAGATATTCACCTCTGCACACTTCGCAATAAACAAGAATTTCATGACCCGGAAGGAGTTGCCGAAAGTCTCGGCATATCCTCTGCTCTGTGGCCGATTTTCGGTGTTGTGTGGCCATCAAGCATGGTTCTCGCGCACCACATCAGCGACTACAACACAGGCTCCAAACGAATCCTCGAAATTGGCTGCGGCATGGCACTAAGCAGCCTGCTACTCAATAAGCAGCACGCAAACATCACAGCAACTGATTATCATCCTGAGACAGGAATCTTTCTCGCCCGCAACACCCTGCTCAATATGGATGAGCCTATCGCCTATGAACAAGTAGACTGGTCTGACACAGAGGATGACCTCGGCCTTTTTGACCTAATCATAGGAAGTGATCTTTTGTATGAGGAAGAGCATATCGGATTGCTAGCTAACTTTATTGCCGGCCACTCGAATCCAACATGTGAGGTTATTCTGGTGGACCCTGGTCGTGGCAGGAAAAATAGATTAAGCGCTAGGATGATCGAACTCGGATATAGTTCTTGTCAGGAAAAGCCGCGCCATACAGATTATCTGAGCAAAGAATTCAAAGGGCACATACTAACGTATGCGCGGTGAGTTTCTAATTCGGTATAAGTAGTCGTCGAGTAGCGCAAAAGGTAAGAAACTTAAAGTTAAAAAAAGACACAAAGAAAGGACACAAAAAAAGGCGCAACAAAAGTTGCGCCTTTTTTTGTCTATCAGTGTTGCTTATAACTAATCAGCTACGCGCTTCATTGTAGTGTAACGAACTGAGGTAACTTTTCCGCCACCCCAATTTTCAGTACGTGATTCATAAGTGTTCTCATCGATCATGCGCATATAGCTGTGATGAGCATGGGGGCTGGAAGCGACATCCATATTAGTACCGTTGGTGAATCTGAAGTCGATGACACCTTCTTCGCCAGAGTCTCTGAAAGTCATTGAAGGCTGGTTGCCAATTGCACAGTAGTGCGTATGGATAAGCTCTTCCTTGCCGTTCTGGTGGTACATGCTGACCATTTCAGCGGGTGTGCCCGCAGCAAACGTCTGCATTACTGAGGAATTACCAATATTCTTGAACGATACTGTAGTGGCTGAAACCGCGGCATCTTCTCTAGATTGGCCAACAGGAACGACCTGCGCTTCGCCGGCCCAGCTGCCTTCGAGTTTAAGCATAGTCTGAAACGCTTCATCAGGTGAAAAGCCGTCGCCTGCTAAGGCAGTAGAGCTAAGCAGTAAAGCGGCGGTAGAGAGTGCGGCAAAGTGTAGTTTTCCCATGAATCTAGTCCTTGATTATTTTTAGAGTTGCCCCAGACTATTATCGCCCCTAGGGCTTGTCAACTAAGTATTGACTGAGTGGATGTGTCTTATGCGGGCGCTAATACCCTGCATAATGTAAGGTTTTTTCTAGAGCGCTTGCTCGGTTTCCTCAGGCTGCCCGTCTTCACTAGTGTCTAGCTTTCGCACGAACTCTCTGCGTACCAAGAGAAAGCTTACCAGCGCCTGTGCGGTCACCGACAGTATCGAAACATACCAAACCATATTGATGCTGAAGTTTGGCTGATAGCGTAGATAAACCGCTATTGGCACGAAGATGAGTATGCGTACACCGGAGCTAAGTAGTGCCGGTCGTGTATTGCCTAATCCCTGAAAGACACCCGAGCAGGTAAAGACAATACCTTGCGCGACAAAGTTGAGGGAGATCAGTTGCAGGAAGACGGCCCCCACTTCAACGACTTCAGCATCATCGGTGAAAACCATTACTAAAGCTTCCGGGCGCCATTGCATGATCACCGTTGTTACAAACATGACGACGCTGCTCAGGATGATGCCGCTCTTGAATGTTTCTCTTACTTTGTTGGATTTACCGGCGCCGAAGTTTTGGCCGATGATCGGCCCCACAGCGAAGGCGATAGCCATAGTTGGCATGAAGATGGATTGCATGATGCGCCCGCCAATACTAAACCCGGCCTGTGCAGGAGCGCCGAAATCTTGAATTAGCCAATACACCGCGGAGAAGTAGACGAATAGCAAAAGCATCTCACCGCCAGCGGGGAGGCCGATGTCTAACATCTTCTTCCAGATATCAAAATCAGGTTTCCAGAGTGCTGGCTTAAACGACACGTACTTCTCTAGCTTAAAGAAATACAGTGTAAGCAGAGCGACACCGACGGTTATAGAAATGCTGCTAGCCAGGCCTGCGCCTAGAACCCCTAGCGCTGGTCCTGGGCCCCATCCGGCAATTAATATAGGTGCGAGAATTGTATTCAATACCACAGTTAAAACCTGCACGATCATAGCCGGTTTAACGATGCCTGTTGCCCGCAGTGAGGAGGCCATCGCCATCATCGCAAACTGCAATGCCATGCCCGGTAGGAACCAGTAAAGAAATGTCAGGCCTTCCCGCAATGCTGCCTCATCTGCGGTAATACTACCCAGATAAGCCTCTGCAAACAGGTAGCCGCCAAGCAAAGTTATTGCTGCACAGAAGGCGGATAACACCAGGGATTGATTAAAGATTAGATTCGCGTGTTCCTGGTCCTTGCGGCCTACCGCCTGAGAAATCAGCGCGACGGCACTAACCCCTAAAACTTGCGTTAATGCCATGATCATGAAAAGTAGCGTGCCAGCCGTCCCCACTCCGGCTACTGAGTCCTCTCCCAGTGCTGCTACAAAGTAGAGATCTACCAGTAAATACAGAGTCTGAAAGATCATCCCCGCAGCGACCGGAATAGCCATCGCTAGAATCATCTTAGTTGTTGAGCCTTGGGTGAGATCTTTCATAGGACATGATTCTCAGAGTAGGAGTCGAGGAGAAACGAAAGCCTGAATAGAGCACTCACCAACATACTCGTCGGGGGGCTCTGGAATAGCAGGACTAGGCGTTTCTGAAGCGGCGCTAAGAGTATCACCAAAACGAGGTTCTTCGCGCGTCTCAAGCGGAAAAAGAGTTGCTAAAACACAATTAAATTCCTTGAGAGTTACACCCGTTCCAGCCGAGTAGCAGAAATCCTATGATTCGCTATACTGACCTCCGCGCCCCGGTAATAGGGCCGCATTCTACAAAGAAATAAGAAGGAAGCATCCATGCTATTCAAGCTGTTATCTCAATTTCGTATCTTGCTCGCAATTTTTCTACTGAGTATTGCATCTGGCTCATTTGCTCAATCCGTCACAATTGGCGTGTCGATACCTTCGGCGACCCATGGCTGGGCCGGAGGACTGAATTTCCATGCGGAGCAATCCAAGGCGCGCCTGGAAGCTGAAAACCCAGATTTGAAGATTGTCCTCGTAACTGCGAACAGCGCCTCAGAGCAGGCAAACGATTTGGAAGACCTAGTGGCGATCCACAATATCGATGCTCTGGTAATTCTGCCTTTCGAGTCTGCGCCGCTCACCGGCCCGGTCCGAAACGTTAAGCGTCGTGGTGTCTTCGTAACAGTTGTTGATAGAGGCTTGAGTGAAGAAGGTATCGCCGATGTCTATGTGGCTGGCAATAATGCGGAAATGGGCCGCGTGTCTGCAGAATACATAAAAGAAGCACTAAACAATACCGGAGACATCGTCGTGCTGCGCGGCATTCCGACGGTAATCGATACGCAGCGCTTCGACGGCTTTATGGCAGAGTTAGAAGGTAGCAACATCAATGTTCTGGATGATAAGCATGCAAACTGGAATCGAGATGATGGCTTCAGTGTAATGCAGGACTTTCTCGCGCGCTTCCCGAATATAGACGCGGTTTGGGCGCAGGATGACGATATTGCCATTGGCGTCATTCAAGCAGTGCGTCAGGCTAGGCGTCAGGATGATCTCTTTATCGTTGGCGGGGGCGGCATGAAAGACATGGTCAAGCGTGTGATGGACGGTGATGAGTTAACGCCTGTCGATGTGTTGTATCCGCCAGCCATGATCGAAACTGCAATGGAGCTAACTGTATTGAAGTTTACTTCACAGGTTCCAGTCAGCGGCGAATATATTCTAGGCTCACCTCTTATCACTAGAGAGAATGCGGCCGATTACTATTTTCCTGATTCACCGTTCTAAAGTTGGGTGGTCCACTGGATCGCAAATTAGAATTTTCAAGACTAGTGTATAGATAGCGAAAGTAACCTATGAAAACAATAAAAGGCCCCGCCGTTTTTCTGGCGCAATTCGCTGATGATGAAGCACCGTTCAATTCGCTCGATGCAATTGCCTCCTGGGTAGCGGAGTGTGGATTCAAGGGTGTTCAGATTCCCAGCTGGGATGAACGCTTATTCAACTTAGCGACAGCAGCCGAGAGCGTGGATTACTGTGACGAGGTGAAAGGGACTCTCGCCGCTCACAACGTTGAGATCACAGAGCTCTCAACTCACCTTCAAGGTCAATTGGTAGCTGTGCACCCAGCCTACGATGAAATGTTCGATGGCTTTGCTGCCGAACATGTCAGGGGCAATCCAAAAGCGAGACAGCAGTGGGCCAGTGAGCAGATGCTATTGGCAGCAAAGGCTTCGAAGAATCTTGGTCTCACCGATCATGCGACCTTTCCCGGCGCGCTTGCCTGGCCTTACTTCTATCCTTGGCCACAGCGCCCCGCAGGCTTAGTTGAGACAGCATTCGATGAGCTCGCCAAACGTTGGTTACCGATACTTAATGCATTCGACGATGCCGGTGTAAACGTGTGTTACGAGATACATCCAGGCGAAGATCTTCACGATGGCATTACATTCGAAATGTTTCTCGAGAGAGTGAACAATCATCCTCGCTGCAATATCCTCTTCGATCCAAGTCATATGGTTTTGCAGCAGCTAGACTATTTGGCTTTCATGGATGAGTATCGAGATCGCATCAAAATGGTCCATATTAAGGATGCTGAGTTTAACCCGACTGCTAAACAGGGAGTCTATGGTGGATATCAGAGCTGGGTAGACCGTGCAGGAAGATTTCGTTCGCTAGGTGATGGTCAGGTAGACTTTAAGGCAATGTTCTCGAAACTCGCCGCCTTTGATTTCGAAGGCTGGGCTGTATTGGAATGGGAATGCTGTCTCAAACATCAAGAAGATGGTGCCAGAGAGGGTGCCGAGTTTATTCGTGATCACATCATCCATGTTACCGATAAGGCTTTCGATGACTTTGCGGGTGGCGGCAGTGATGATGCGGCTAATAAAAGAATTCTCGGAATCGGCTAGCGCTTGATACGGATTACACCATGACAGACAACACATCAGTCCATCCTAAGCTTAGACTCGGCATGGTAGGCGGCGGGCAAGGCGCCTTCATTGGTGAGGTGCACCGCATAGCGGCGAGGCTGGATGATAGATATGAATTACTAGCCGGCGCACTCAGCAGTGACCCGACAAGAGCGGCAGCATCGGCGCTTGAATTAGGCATAGATGCAGATCGAAGTTACCCAAGTTTCGAAGACATGGCTGTCGCCGAAGCTGTAAGAGAAGATGGCATAGAAGTCGCCAGCATCGTCACACCCAATCATCTACATTATGCCGCCGCGAGTGCGATGTTGCGTGCAGGCATTCACGTTATTTGTGATAAGCCTCTTACCGCCACGCTCGCCCAGGCCGAAGCATTGGCCGAGTTGGCCAATGCTAGTGGATTAATATTTGCCGTCACCTATAACTATAGCGCCTATCCTATGGTTCGATTAGCACGCCAACTGGTAGCTGAGGGTAGACTTGGTGATATTCGTGTAGTGCAAGTTGAGTATCCGCAAGATTGGTTGGCTACTAACATCGAAGATGACGATCAGAAACAAGCAGCATGGCGAACCGATCCTGAGAAAGCTGGAGCGGGGGGCTGTATAGGCGACATCGGAACCCATGCGTTTCATCTCGCAGAATTTATAAGCTCCTTGAAGACAACTGAGCTCCTTGCCGATTTAAACTCCTTCGTCGGGCAACGCAAGTTAGACGACAATGCAAATATTCTACTGCGGTTTAACAATGGCGCCAAAGGCAGTCTCTGGTCCAGTCAGATAGCAACTGGCAATGAGAATGCTTTACGTATTCGGCTCTATGGTGACAAGGCCGGCATCGACTGGTGTCAGGAAAATCCTAACTACCTTACTTTTACTACCCTCGGTGGCAACAGGGAAATATTGTCTAGAGCCAGTGCTAGCATTCCGGGTGCGACCGGATACATGACGCGTTTACCCGCAGGACATCCAGAGGGTTTTCTAGAAGCCTTCGCCACGTTGTATCGAGATATCGCTGAGCAATTGAATGCGCGTAAGAGCAATCGAAAAAGTGATCCCGATGCAATGCTAGTCCCCGGCATAGCCGATGGCTTACGCGGCATGCAATTCATAGACAAGGCAGTAGCATCAAACACCGAAGGTAATATCTGGCAGAAGTTAGACTAGCTATCCGCTCTCGCTTTGTTCAGTGAATTAGCAGCAGTTTCCACGCCATTCACGACAGCCCTCGCAACTAACAACAAAGACAATTTTATGCGCTGCAGAAAAGGCAGCGTGTTAGTAGTCTCCCAACGCCGCCGCCAGACTTTCATATTCTCGTTTCTATGCAGCATCGCGTCGAAGCGGCTAGATATTTTTGCTAACAACAAAGCCGCGAGAAACAGAAACAATATTCCAGGGATGATGGGCAGGATCAAACCAGCGAGCCCGATAAGGGTAAGCAGGGCAACTAGGATTAAACAGGCCCCCTTGAACAACAGTGGCATTAAGCCGTTTTCTGAATCTTTCATATCCCTGACCTCCGGCGTCGATGTTTGCAAACACGCTATAGCTATTGTTCTGTATACAATGCAGCATCCGTACCAATTATTAAGTCATTGAAATATATAGACATAAAATGAAGTTCCCGGTTATATACAGCTAACAAATGGCGAGATTAGCCAACTAATTACCTTACTTCGGATTTGCTGAATGTCGCAGACGAGCGAGTAATTGGTCACTTTTTCGGCGATCGTTAGGGTAGAATGACCGCCCAGCAATCATCAGCTTTTACCTAAGTAATTATTCCATGCCTCTAGTTCGTCTCGATAAAGTTGCTCTCAATTTTGGTACACATATCCTTCTCGACGATGTCGACTTCACGCTAAAGAAGGGCACTAAGATTGGATTGCTAGGCCGTAATGGCGCCGGCAAGACCACCTTCATGAAAGTCATCGCAGGTTCGATGCAAGCCGACGGCGGTGAACGCTGGCTTAGACCCGGAGTAGAGATCGCCTGGTTAGAACAGTCATTACCCGAAGCCGACGAACAATCTGTCTACGACATGGTTGCCGGTGGCCTTGCGGAAGTGGGTGATCTCCTCAAGCAATACCATCATATGATTGCCGACTACGAGAATGCCGACATGGCAAAACTCGAACGGGTGCAAGGTCAGCTGGAGGCGAAGCAGGGTTGGAGTCTGGGACAAAAAGTAGACACCATCATCACACAACTGCAATTGCCAGCAGATAAGCTCATGTCGGAGTTGTCGGGTGGTTGGCGTAAACGCGTAGCTTTGGCGCGTGCGCTTGTCAGAGAGCCAGAGTTTCTTCTTCTAGATGAACCAACCAATCACCTCGACGTGCCGGCGATAGAGTGGCTAGAGAAACAGTTGCAGGACTATAACGGTGCCATCCTCCTCGTTACCCACGACAGAACCTTCCTGCAGAATGTAGTAAACAAAATTGTAGAAATCGACAGAGGGCATCTGTACGAATTCGAAGGAACATTTCAAAAATTTCTAACCTTCCGTGAGGAGCAGTTAGCCAGCGAAGAAAAAGCGAACAAATTATTCGATAAGAAACTGGCAGAGGAAGAAGTCTGGATCCGGCAGGGCATCAAGGCAAGACGCACACGCAACGAAGGCAGAGTTCGTGCATTAGAGGCGCTACGTCGAGAGCGAAGTGATCGCAGAGAGCTTCAGGGAAGCGCGAATTTCAAGCTGAACAACACCGATAGTTCAGGAAAGATTGTCGCGGAGTTAGAAAACATCAGCCACAGTTTTGGTGATCGTCCTGTCATCAAGGATTTCTCTACTACAGTCATGCGCGGCGATCGAATCGGCATTGTTGGTGCAAATGGCGCGGGCAAATCGACGCTACTTAAGATCCTTCTCGGCAAACTGACTGCTCAGGAAGGCACTGTAAAACTAGGCTCGAAATTAGAAATTGCCTATTTCGATCAGCTGCGCGAACACCTCGACATGGAAAAGAACCTAATCGATAACGTGAGTGGCGGCTCGGACTACATCGAGATCAACGGCCAGAACAAGCATGTGATTAGCTACCTCGGTGACTTTCTTTTTACGCCAGATAGAATCCGCACTCCAGCCAAGGCGCTCTCCGGTGGTGAACAAAATCGCGCGATACTCGCGAAGGTGTTTAGTAGGCCTGCAAATATCCTAGTACTGGATGAGCCAACCAACGATCTAGACATCGAGACCCTTGAGCTTCTCGAAGACATACTTTTGAAGTTCGATGGAACAGTGTTGCTGGTGAGTCACGACAGGCAGTTCATGGACAACGTGGTTACGAGTCTCATGGTGTTCGAGGGTGATGGAAAGATTAATGAATATGTCGGCGGCTACAGCGACTGGTCGCGCAGGGGCGGCAAATTGTTTAGTTTCGAAGACAGTGAAAAATCCAGCGGCGGTTCGTCAGCAAAGAAAAAAGAAGAAAAGCCTGAGTCGAAAAAAACCCCTAGCAAAAAGCTCTCCTACAAGGAACAGCGTGAACTCGAAGCCTTACCTGCGTCGATCGAAGCCCTTGAAGTAAGTCAGTCCGAGCTAGAAGAGCACATGTCACAACCAGATTTCTACGACAATCAGAGCGACGCTGGAAAATCTGTAGAGGAAACACTGAAGCAAGTGGCACAAGTACAGAGTCAACTTGAAAAGGCCTACGAGCGTTGGGAAGAGTTAGAGAAGCTGCGAAACTCTTAGTATTGCGGCAGCGGCTCACTGTTAGAGAGGTAGCCGCACACCTTCGGCAGCGACGTTGTATCCCTCAGATCTAACAAACTTACTCTCGTCACTCTCGGCATTTAGTAACGGATTGGTATGGTTAAAGTGTATAAACCATACCTTTGCGCGTTCCTCATTGGACAGCTCGCTTAACGCATCCATACTTTCCGAAACGAAAGGATGTGGAACTTGTGACATGTCGCGACCGGGCAACTCACCATCGTCGTAGAAAGTCGCATCGATCAGTGCGTAGTCCACGGATCTAACCAGTGTTGCCAAATCTGTATCCCACGCCGACCACTTATTAATATCCGGAATAAATACCGCAGTCTTATTTGGCCCGGCTATCTTATAGCCCACAGTCTCGGAAAATTCGTCTCTATGGGGAACCAGAAACGGAGTGACGTCGATGCCTGAAAAACCAATGGTCTGTTGCTCCTGCAGCGCCTCTAGTCGAATATTCTCAAACTCAACCAACTGGCTCCATGGGCCATTGCTCTCTAGGAAACTGAACATACGCGGCATAGCGTAAACCGCTTGGTCACTAGTGGACATCGCCTCGTGCCCGAAGAACATCAAGCCAGCATAATGTCCGATGTGCGCATGAGTGAGAAATACCCCGCGTAGTTGAAATCGTTCATTCGGTGCTTCCTGATCCAACGCGTACAGCTGTGTGGGAAGGTTCGGCGTCGCTTCGAAGAGGAATTTCTGTCTAGCCCCAGGATTGATAACCGCTAGTGAAGTTGCGCCGCGTTGCAAACTTGGATCAGCCCACCCGGGGAGGCAATGTTCTGCATAACAGCCTATCTGTGGATAGCCGGCATCCTGAGCGACACCGAGAATATAGATGTAAGGTTCATCAGTCTGTGCTCTTGCAACACTACTAGATAGTACTAAGATGAAGGCAGCGATGATTCCGATATGAGCTTTCATTCAGAGCCTCTGTCTTCAGTCGCTTCTTCTAGTTTCTTGAAATAGCGCGTTCTCCATAGGGCAATAGCCAAGGCAAGAAAGGGGATGGCAACCAACAAACCCGTTGTCACTCCGCTGCCGCGGGTGTCAAGAAAGCTCCAAATAAACATGCCCACCGCAATTTGTGCGGTGTACAGGGAAGCCCAAGGGAACATCCACGTGCGCATCTTCCAGAAACCCCAAAACCCTGCGCCGTACACATACCAGTGTAGCAAACCGCCAGCCTTCGCAGCCCAACCTGTGAAGAGGAGCCCGAACCAAACCTCCTGATCTTCTGCCAGGGGCTTCAACAGGACATCCCACGGCAGGTAAACAAATGTCATATACGCGCAGAACAGCATCAGCCCATTCATCCAATGAGGGCGGCTTTTTAGGTTGCCTAGCAATGAGTTAAACACTGACATATTAGTTACCAGTCGTTGTGATTGTGTCGCCGATTTTTATATCGCCGTCTTCTAGGATGATTGCTCTCAGGCCGGCCTTCTTTTCTAGTTCCGGCAGAACCGCGCGGTGGACCGTAGCGGCGAGAAAGGCACAAGGTTCGCAATCTTCGACGCCCTGACACAAAGCACTGCCCAGTTTGAATTTTTTGCCGATCAGTCCGTACAGATCAATCCCGCGGGTTAATACATTGCGTCGAAAGTCCGCGTAGTCAATAGTGGCTACATTTTGCTCTAGAAAATCATCGAGCTTTTCCTGGGAGATTAGGCTTATATGATTGGCCTGGACTTCGTCTCCAGCCGCAAGAGATTCTAGAGCACGCTTATGATAGCGATCGCCGACGATACCCTTTCCTGCTTCGAGTTTCGCGGCTGCAACTTCCTGTGGTTGTTCACGCCGAATTTTCGATATGAAAATATTCTGTATGCTTGCGCTCATGTGAATCTTGTCCTTTCAGAATTTTCGCAAGACTAGTCCGAGAGCAAAGCCATAACGGCACCAGCTGGATCTTTGATCACGCAGAAATAACTGCCGCCCATTCGTCTCGGACCATCCAGTACTTCGCCACCCATCTTTTTGCATTGCTCAGCGCTTGCGGCGACGCTTTCTACTCGCACATAGATGAGCCACTGACTGGGGATAGCAGAATTGCTTACGCGAGCATGGCACACGCCGGCAATGCTATCTTCAGTTCCCGGCAAGTTAAGATTGAAATCACTATAGGAACCCATGTCTACATCGTTGCTAGACCAGCCGACTACCGAGGTATAAAAATTACGCAAGTGCCCGGCATCAGGCACAGTAAGATCCATCCATTCGACCTTGCCAATATTGGAAGGCTTTTCCTCGACAACCGCCTCGGGCTCTACCGCTGTGTTTTCTGTTTCATCAACCATGTGTTCTTCATTCCTTTAGAGGGTAGTGTCAATTAGTCTTCTTCTATGATGTGCGTAGGTAGGCCATCGAGGCTTACTTGATTCTTCTCGCGCCAATAGTCTTCGATGCCTTCCTCGCCCTTGGAGGCGAGCCACCTGTCCATATTATCGCGCTCATCGACAAAGTCATAGAAGGGCACGCCAAATCCACAGGAGGTCTGAGCTAGATCGATCTGGAAGTCCACATACTGCCTAGCACTTTTATGGGGCTCGAAGAGCTTGGCTAACTCGTCCCACTGCTCATCCCGCGGGTGCGCGGCCACTGCCTTGCCGTATAGGCGCAGGATCTTAGGGTTACCGTCGAATGCACAGAACATCATGGTCATACGATCGTTCTGCGCTAGATGTGCGGCTGTCTCATTTCCACTTCCCGTTATATTCAGCCACGCGATACGATTCGGTCCGAGAATTCGCAAGCTATCCCAGCCCTTAGGAGAGACATTGATCGTGCCGTCATTCGCGGCAGTGCCGACGAAGAATAGTTTCTGCTGTTCTATAAAGGCAATATGTTCTGGTTTCATTTCATCAAAACGGCGAGCCATGCTGTATTTCTCCTAGTGTCGGCGCGGAGACTGTTGCCTCCTACTAAAAAGTGAGAATAGAAACGATCGAAGCCTGATCTGTCGATGACAGATCAGGCTTCGGGTGAAAGTCTTACTATTTAATAAGCGTTCAGAAATATCTTAGTCGGGAAGACTAAACACATACACTGCATTTCCCGAACGAGGATATTTGATCTCTGTAAGAATTACACCTGGCACTGCGCGCGGGCTAGTCCCGCCTAACGCTGCCGTTACCGCGATATATTGTTTGCCATCTACAGCGAAAGAAACTGGATGACCTTGAACAGAAGTTCCCAGTCTAGTTTCCCAAACGATTTCGCCGGTAGTCACATCGAAGGCCTTGAAGCGTCGGTCTAGATCGCCAACAAATACTAAGTTACCGCCAGTAGACATCGTGCCAGTGTGAAAGGAGGCGCGTTGTTCATGGCTCCACACTTCTTCCATGGTATCTACATTATAAGCGCCGATCTTTCCCAAGTTGCCATCGGTTCCAGGCATCTCGAAGAATTTTCGGCTAGCAGCGAGTCCGCCGCCACCCTGAACCAGTGCCACTTCTCGTGCCGCATTCTCCAGACAAGTCTGGCTAAGCGGGGCGATCATGGTGCCAGTAGGCGGATGGTAAGTCATCGAATGCCAGTCCTTACCGCCGGCGCTACTTGGGCAGGCAGACGTCCATTCGTTTAACTTCGCATTCTGAATGTCTTCGCGATAGGTAACCAAACCAGTTTCATCGTCTATGTCGGTGAAGGCATTTTGAAAAACAGTTTCCTTGTATGCCTGAAACTCACCTGACACTCTGTCGTTCTTCCAGAGAATGCCGTATTTACCGAGAGAGAAAACCAATTTCTCATCGCCGCGATTTACCAGAATGCGCTCGAACACTTCATCTAGGTCTAGCGCCTCAGCGGGTACATGCTGGAAGAACCAATCGAGCTCGCCTGTATCGGTGCTCACAGCAACGGTCGAGTTAGTGAACAGGCCAACATCATTGATAGTCAAATGGCGACTAACAGGCACCCAAGGCTTCTGCTGCGCAGTGCCCCAGTAAGTTAGCTTGAGATCTGGGTCGTAGCTGCCAGTAATCCATGTCTCGCCACCGGCACGAAACAAATTCGGTAGCTCGCCCCAAGTATCACCACCGGGCTCATTCGCCTTGGCGATAGTGTTGAAGCGCCATTCGAGTTCGCCCGTATTGGCATCGTGTGCGCTTATATAACAATCTTCGGGAATGTAGCGTGCGCAACCAGCGAGGCCGAGAATAACCTTGCCGTCAGCAACGATAGGTCCGCTAGAATTAGAGAAACCCTTGCTGGCATCTGCAACCTCAGTCTCCCAAACCTGCTCACCGGTGCGAGCATCGAGAGCGATCAATCTTGCATCAGTAGTAGCCTGAATGATCTTGTCGTTATAAATGGCGATGTTGCGCATGTCCTGACGATTCGCCGGGCCTGCCCAGTTCTCCCAAATAAGCTCGCCGGTAGCAGCATCCAGAGCCTGTATTACATTGCCCGGGTTAATCAGGTACATGATGCCGCCATAGACCAGCGGAGCAGGCTCTGAATCGCCTTCGTGCATATTCCAAACCCATTCCAGAGTCATGCCACCGACGTTGTCGGTGTTGATCTGGCTGAGTGGGCTGTAACTGTGGCCGTAGTAGTTGCGGCGATGCATAGGCCAGTCAGCCGGATCTGGATTCTCTAGCATGGCATCGGTAACGGGTGTGAAGTTCTCTATAGTGCCGGCTACAGTTATGCCTTGTGGAGGCTCCGGCTCAGGACGTGAGCGCCTAGCAACTACGCTCGAGATATTGTCCGCGATTTCGAAGTCTGTGCTTGCAGTAAGCGCCTCGCTAATCGCATCGACGCCGTTGGAGGAAAGAATATGCGCGACGATATTGGTGTAGTCCTCATCGCTAATTCCGTCGTTCCCACCGGGAGGCATATTCGCCTGAATGTTGTTGAGTAACAGGGCCGGAGTCTGTGTTCCCCAGCGCTGTACGAAAGAGTTTCCAGACAGTATCGGGCCTAGCGTCGTGCCTTCGAGTTCCGTGCCGTGACAGGCGGCACAATTGGCGGCGAACGCCGTTGCTCCGTCTTCTGCCTGGGAGTTAAATGTTACGGAAGCGACTGCCCCTGCAGGCGCAGATGACTGCTGCGTGCTCTCTTGCCCACAGGCAGCGAGAAGCAAAATTAGGGCGGGGACTAGAAGCGCGCGAGTAGTGTTGTTATTAATTATCTTCATACTAAACCTCGATTAATTTCTGGCAAAAATCCAACCGCGCAATTCGCCGGGAGGATTTGTTTCGCTGTGTACTTGAATGTAGAGCGCATTGTCTTTTAGGGCAGTGACCTGTTCGTCAGTGAGTTCCAGCACCGCGCTAATCTCGCCGGCGGGCATCTTCGTTATTTCTAGTTGATGTACGACAGGGCCGGGTTGTGCCGGTGGGCCATTGTGCACATGCGCCATAGTGGCCGCAGAATTCATGCCCATGAAATTGCCGCTAACCGTGAGCGTATTGCCTTCTAATGTCAGAATCACCTCTCCCTCACCGGTTATCGTAGTAACCGTCTGTGGGGTCGTAGGCATGGGTGATAATCTGGCTCTATAGGTTCCCGACTGTGCCACTGCGCTTACAGAAAAAATCAGTGCGAGTGTGCAGATGAAGGATGTAAAAAGTGTAGAAAAGGTCTTGTGGCCGAGTTTCATAGCTACCTCATTGGCGCGTTTATTCTTATAGGGTTGGTGCTAGCAATTAGATTAACTAAAAGTAGGAGGAGAAATTACCATTAACTGAGGGAAATAGGAACGCATCAGCCTGTCTATGGGGCTCAGAGAGAGGCTAGGACAGAAATAAGCAGTGTTAGAGAAGACTAGGCCAAGGCTAAGAGAAAGGCGTCTTTATGTATAACAGTTCGAAATGTCAGGCTCGGCATATCTAACACGAAGGCAGGACTAGATTTATACACATCCCGCTTTTATTACCAGCAAACGACCTAGTTTCTTCCCAATGCAGCCAGCACAAGTCTAGCCATCTCTATATGGCCCTCGGCTGTTGGGTGAAAACGAATCCCAGTGCTCGCAGCAGCGGCGCCGTTGATCCAGCGTTCACCTAGAGAGCAGGGGCCATGACCCGCTGCAAGAACATAGGAATCAGCGATAAGGCTTTGGGTGCTTGATGCGGCGCTCACAAAGGCTTCCTCGAGTCTTTGGCCTAGCGCAGCCAGATAGGCAGTGTCATTGCTACTCAACGCCAGCTCGCGGCAGTTGATTGCATCAGTGGGGAATACGCGAGGATAAGTCACAAGTACAACTTTGGCCTGCGGAGCCTTCGCTTTGATGGCATCGAGCATCGCGCCAAGCTCAGCGGGAAGTTTGTCTACAGCCTCGCCAATCGCGGCTTGGTCGCGATTGGCAGTGCAGTGTTCAGCAGCGGTTTTACCGGCGCAGGCAAAAGTCGATGAGGTGTACTGAATGTCATTGCCGCCAATCGTGACAGTTACCAGCATAGTGTCGCTGCCGACAGCATCAATCTGAGGGGCAGCACCGTTCTGGGGAGTGTCGAGAATATTGGCAGTGGTCGCGCCATTGCAGCTCACATCGGTGAGTGTAAGGCCCAAAGCGTCAGCAACAAGGTGAGGGTAGTTGTTATCCGAGCGCCCACAAGTTCCCAATTGGGTAGCAATACCTGGACCTGCGGCGAATGAGCTGCCAAGTGAGACATATTTGGCTCCCTGCGCTAGTGCTGCACTGGACACACCTTGAGAGAGGGAAACGGTAGTAGTAAAGAGTGAGCTGCACAGGGCAACGAAGGTGATTATCTTTCTCATTGAATTCTCCTAAATTTGCAAAGGCGCTCTACTGCGTCCGATTGTAGGCTTTGTTATTCGCTTGACCTATTTTGAATCTGTCGTCTAATCTTAGCCTTGGTCTACTCTGTTCGGATCAGGCCTGTTCCATTGCTATTGTGTAGTCGTACCAATCGACGATCTTCCCATCCCTGATAAAAAATACCCCGACGCCGTGCCACGTCTTGATCGCATAGCCCGAAAAATAGTCAATTCGTTCATTGATCACCATCGGTCCTCTCGCAAAGGTGTCTAGCACCTCGAATCGGTCGACGTAGTTAATTATCGTTTGAATGCGAGCTGATACTGCATCACGACCATCTGCGAGTTCCGTCGTCTCTGTCATTCGATACGCGCCGTCGTCAGCAAAATACGCCATAATGTTGTTCAAATTCTGATCGGGCCACGCTGCACAGAATTCATTCACGAGTTGAATGTTAGCTTGCTCATCGCTAGTTGGCTGCGCTGCGCTAGCTGAACTGGCAATACCAGCGAGAGCAATTGCGCCAGCTCCCGCTGCCAAAAAACCTCGGCGGTTAATTTCTAGATCTTGTGTTGCCATGGTTAATTCCTCTTCTGTTCTACTTTTTTCACGCATACCGATTCTTAGTCTTCGGCTAAGGCTTCGAACTCGATTCGATTGAATCGCAGCATTCCATGCATACTAACTCTACCTAGTTACTACATGCCAGATTACGTAGAACCAAGATAACAAGCCATGAAGAATTGCCCACAGCACAGACTTATTGACGCTCCAAGAGATAGCGATAGCTAAGGCGGTTCCGAAAGTTATGCCATACCTTGCTGCTTCATTATGTGATCTAGCCATAATTAACCCTCCAATGTTTATCTCGGTAAGTCAGTACAAGCAATGCAGTGAGAGGTGTTGTTTAACTTGTGCCGGCGATCTCAAAGAACTCCGTGTTGCTAATTTTTAATTCTCTTCAATCCTATTTTTCCCATCGCCACATAGATGAATATGAAAACTCCGGGTTTTGATTACTCTCAATACTAAATTTCTACCGTTTGAGGTCGTAAGAATTTCGCAGCACAGAACATACCCACAGCTATGACCATTTCAACTAACATTGGAACGAGGGTTCTCTCATCGAAACCATCAACGCCTAAACTGACGAGTCGGCCAACAACAATCATGAACTCGCTCAGCGCGGGGACATACAGTAATTTATATTCTTTCTTGGTTAATGCGTAAGCTGAAACCAGGCCTAAGGCAAGGTATTGTCCGCCAAGAATTCCACGACCGGCACTCAACCCTGCTATTCCATCGGGTAACCAGGCAAAAGCTGGTCCCACCAATGCAGTTGCAGGATCAATAAAGGCGGATAGCCCAAGTGCGAAGAAAATAAGGGCCAACAGAAGTGCGAAAATTTTGAGAGCAAGCTGCACAATATTTCTCCTCGTCTATAGTCTAGGCGCGCTAAGCGCGCTTTCTTTTTGATTGGTTTGCTTCGTGCCGTAACCACGGAAGCATTCGGTTTATCTTTAAATCGAAACTGTTGTAAAAGCCAATATAAATATGAATAGGCCCATAGAGCCCGGAACAGCATGTGCAAGCAATGCTGGGCACCTAAGAATATCTTTTGCTGGAGATATAAAGAAATACGGATCAAGCTCTTCTAGCTTTGATTTCAAAAAACCCCAATAGACCCAGAAATAGGCCGAAAGAGAAAACAAGAGTAGTTCAATGCCAAATACATCTATCAGAATAATCAGTTCCAGTCCTATACCAAACTCTGGCCCGGCTAATACTAGGCAAAGAAAGACAATGACGATCTTGTGGAGATTTGTTACTCGCATCTAGTTTTATCTAGCCCACTGATGTACAAAACGTGCCCAAAAACGGCAGCAGCATTAGATGTTACTCTTTTGACTTGTTTGCTATGTGTCGGCAAGGCGATTTCCGGCGCAAAGCTACCACCATTGCTGACTATTGCTTCGACGACACCAAATGATCAGCCGATTCAAGCAGTATGTGGCCAAACTTGAAGTCAGGAATTGCGCCATTGAGGGCTTCGCTCTCTGCCGCAGGGGAGATTACGAAAAGTAAAAGAGACAGGAAGGATATGGCGTAGAACACGAATACTCTAGTTTTCATCAATGTTGCTCCCTTTTTATTGTAGTTTTAGGGTAGATCAATCATTTCACTACCTTGATAGTGATACTAGCGAGTCTAAATGTCACGTAATATGAGTCACCGAATTCATGTTTTTATATACAGTCTTGTTGACTAGAAGGCAGATAACGCTGTGGTAAGAGGCATTTCTTTGTCTTTTGCCCATAAAAAAGGCCCCGATAAAGTTCATTATCGGGGCCTTTAAAAGCAAGAATTTTAACTTACTTCTTGGCTTTCGCTTCCTGTCTTGCTTTCTCATCTTCAACAACGGCTTCAGAAACTGATCTTGGGCATTGCATGTAATGAGAGAACTCCATAGAGAACTGACCGCGACCTGAGGTCATTGTTCGCAGGCTGCCAATGTAGCCAAACATCTCGGAAAGAGGCACATCGGCTTTAATACGAATGCCTGTGGCGCCAGTATCCTGATCTTTGATCATGCCGCGACGACGATTCAAATCGCCAATTACGTCACCCATGTGATCTTCCGGCGTAAATACATCTACTTTCATGATCGGCTCGATTAGTTCGGGTCCGGCTTTAGGCATTGACTGACGATAAGCGCCTCTTGCAGCAAGTTCGAAAGCTACAGCCGATGAATCCACTGCGTGGAAGCCACCGTCATAGAGTTCGATTTCAATGTCCAATACTGGAAAGCCTGCTATTGGGCCGCTCTCCATCATGCCTTTGAAACCTTTCTCAATAGCAGGGAAAAATTCCTTCGGTACGTTACCGCCCACAACACTGGAGCTAAATACATAGCCAGTGCCTGGCTCACCGGGCTTAATGCGGTAATCGATCTTACCGAATTGACCGGAACCACCTGACTGCTTCTTGTGTGTGTAGCTGTCTTCAATTTCTTGGGTAATTGTTTCGCGGTAGGCTACCTGAGGTGCGCCAACTTCCAACTCAACACCGTAAGTACGATTTAAAATATCGACTTTAATATCAAGGTGTAGCTCGCCCATTCCCTTGAGGATGGTTTCGCCGGAATCTTCGTCTGTCTCAACTCTGAAAGAAGGGTCTTCCGCGATCATTTTGCCAATCGCAACGCCCAATTTGTCAACACTGCTCTTGTCTTTTGGTGATACCGCAATTGATATTACCGGGTCTGGGAAAATCATCGGTTCCAGCGTGCAGGGGTTATTAGTGCTACACAGGGTGTGGCCTGTTTGCACATTCTTCATGCCAACGATGGCAAAAATGTCACCGGCTTGCGCCCTATCTATTTCAGCACGGTCATCGGCATGCATTTCTACCATACGGCCAATGCGCTCGGTTTTACCTGTAAATGAATTTAAAATGGTATCGCCTTTGTTTAGCACGCCGGAATACACCCGAACAAAGGTTAGGGCGCCAAAGCGGTCTTCCATGATTTTGAAGGCCAATGCGCGAAAGGGCTCAGACTCATCAACCAAGGCGAATTCACCGTTGGGTTCGCCTTCCTCGTCAGTTAGAGGCTGAGCTGGAACTTCAGTTGGGCTGGGCAGGTAATCAACAACCGCATCCAATACCAATTGAATACCTTTGTCTTTAAATGCAGAACCACAGTAAGTAGGGAAGAAGTCCAGGGCGATCGTGCCCTTGCGGATGCAGCGCTTAATGTCATCTATCGAGGGCTCTACGCCGTCCAGATAGGACTCCATCACGTCATCATCTTGCTCAACAGCCATTTCAATTAGTTTTTCGCGGTATTCTTCTACCTGATCAACCATGTCTTCCGGCACATCGCCAATTTCGAATTTTTCAGGGTTGCCCGGATCAGGCCAGATATGTGATTTGCGTGTGAGAAGGTCAACTATACCTATGAAATCGTCTTCAGTGCCGATGGGTAAAACCATGACCAGAGGGTTTGCGCCGAGAATGTTCTCTACCTGATCAACAACTTTGAGGAAGTCTGCGCCTACGCGGTCAAGTTTGTTAACGAAGATAACGCGCGATACTTCAGAGTCATTGGCATAGCGCCAGTTAGTCTCTGACTGGGGCTCAACACCGCCCGAACCACAAAAAACACCAACGCCGCCATCCAACACTTTAAGTGAACGATACACTTCAACAGTGAAATCAACGTGGCCTGGTGTATCAATAATATTAAGGCGGTGATCTTTCCAGAAACAGGTAGTCGCCGCAGACTGAATAGTGATTCCGCGCTCTTTCTCCTGATCCATGAAATCTGTTGTTGCTGCACCATCATGCACTTCGCCGGTTTTATGGATTTTACCGGTAAGCTTAAGAATACGCTCTGTGGTGGTGGTTTTACCGGCATCAACGTGGGCGAAAATACCTATGTTTCTATAAAGTGATAAATCAGTCATTGTGCTGCCCAAAGGTTAGCTATTAAATTAGGTGAAAAACGGTGCGGCATGATACTAGAGTTTCAGGGTGAAACGCGAGGGGAAAATACAGGAAAGAGCAGGGTAATATTCTGAAATGGCCTAGAATACTGCTCCTGCAGCGAGGAATTAGTGGGGACACCACCAAAAACAGTAAAAAATGATCTTCAGTGAAAGAAGGAGAGGATAAATACCTTACTGTATCTATTTACCGAATCCATTCTCTGATGTGTCCTAGCCAAGCTTCTAGGGGCCTATAGAACGCCCCATGCTTGAGCCCAGTTGTAATGTAATGCTCATCGAATGTCTCTAAAGAGCTTCTCGAGGCCAATTTTTGGCAGGAGCCGGGAGCATCGGTTGTTTCATATATTGAGAGTAGCCTTCCACCTAGCGTTACTGGGGGCTCAAAAATCATGTCTCCATTGAAGCAGCCGGCCATCAGGACAGTGTTGATAGCATGCTCATTGAAGCGCCCTGCTGTTAGGGCGGTAAGCTGACTCCCTCTGGAAAAACCAATTAGCGTGATATTGGATGCGGGAACGCCTGAATCCAATAGCGAGCTCACCCAGGATGAGAACAGTTCTACGTACTCATTAATATCAGTGTTCTTAGCCCTATGATGGGCTATTAAATTGAAGCCGCCTATTTCGAATATCTTTTCCTTAATGGCAGGGAAGTCATAAATTCCATATTCCGGGTGTTCAGGGGTTTGCTTATCTCCCTCGACTATAAGGCCGTGTACATAGAACACGTACTTCTCAGAAGCGTTTATCTGTGATGGAAATTGCGTATATACCTCTTGCCCAAAGAGATGGATGGGAAAGATGAGTAATATCATGAATGTTAGCCTTAGTAGTCTATTCATTACTTTCCAGTGCAGCTAAGGTCTAAGTCATGGGAGCGGCTATGTAGCGCTGCCTCCTCATTGATTGATCTGTTATGTATTCTCACGCAATCCTTGGGTCAGCGGAATGGGAATGCAGTGTTGGCCCAGGGGTTACGTAGTACTGCTTTACTCTCTCCAAAATTTTTTGACGGTGCCAGCAGCCTCTCGGCACTACAATAAATGAGCCTGCTGTGAGGATAAAGGTCTCATTCCCTTCAGGCTCATTAGGAAGAATTTCAATCTCAATTCTACCTTCGATAATGTGTAAAAGTTCGTCGCATTCTGGGTGCATTTCCCAAGGGGATTGACCGCCGGCTTCGGACCAAAATGCGCCTGTACCGCCAGAGTCGAATTTCTGCAATTCTAGAAATTCCATCTCTTTAGCTGTATCTAATTGTAGTGATGGATTAACAATTTCAACTTTCATCTATTAACTCCTAGGCGACAGCCCGGCATCCTTCTTGATCAGTTAGTAATGTGTTCCGAACACAAATGGGCAGCACTGCGCACTGACGTGTTCGATTGAAAAAGCTGGTGATACCAACTTTTAAGAATTTGGGGCGGCTTCAATGAGCTCCTCGAATCCTATTTTTTATTGTTGAATAGCAATATAAGTACCAAGGATGATCACTAAGATCAAAATCTTGATGAGTTGCTTCTCGCGTTTGGGTTGCTCTGTTCGATTCACCATGGACATAAGCCTAACGAAGGCATATGAGCATTTATATGGGTTGAGTAAACCATATGTATTAATTGGCGTGTAAGAGGCTCGTTGCTTTCGGAGGCTACTCCGAGTCTGTGCTCTCGGGCTTGCTATCTTTGGGCCTAGATGTGATGCCCACAACCAAAAAGACAATGCCTATTGGAACAAGCTCAGTCCTGCCGTTGCCAAGAATACTAGGGAGCATAAATAAGAATCCCGCGAGCACCCAAAGATGTGCAGTGTATTTTTTCATAGTAGGCTTAGCTCCAAAATCGATCGCAAACGCGCTCAAGTTAAAATCATAAAACAATGAGAAAAGAATTCCGGACGCACCTAGGCCATTTGAAATGGAATATGGCAAGGAGCGAGAATCGAGGCGACCTATTTGTAGCAGGAAATACGTGCCGACAATTAGTGCAGCTCCGATTATTCCAATTCCGTCAGCAAAAGTTATTTGAGCCATTAATTCTCCGCCAGCACTGCTCATACTTTGCGCCTTCTCGTCCATGCCTGATTCACCAATTCACAAGATCGATCCAATACTGATGGTATGGCTTTCCCTGAATTATCGAATCTACCTCGATTGCAAATTCTGCTTCGAACCCATTCTTCCCAATAGTATTCCACCAACTTCTAGTTCTCTCGGTTCCCAATAGGAGCGCAATAACGTCAGCCTCTTGGTTCCATACCTCTTCATTAAGAACGCCTGCTTGATATTGCCGAAAAGCAAACTCACGCCGACTAAACGACAGCAGCATAAGACTATCCAATTGGACTTTCTGTTCGAAGTTCATTTCAATTGAATTATCAACAATAAATGAGGACAACTCAGGGTTCTCTATCCATATGGTCTGTTCAAATACTGCGCTTTCAGCGAGGCTTTGCCTCGACTGACTGTTTATGGCGTCAGTGGTTTGTTGGGTTTGGATTGCCAAGTAGAGGAGAGTTACCAAAATTGCAATTGAGCTAATTATCTCAGCTATAGATGCCCATTTTGTCCAGTTCATGTCTTTCATATAGTGATCGATTATCTCGGTTTACAGTGCTATCGGTATTGTTATGTTTTTGGCCAACTAGAATATATGTGCTTATCTACTATTCTTCTTTCTCCGTTTGTACAAGAAAGTAAACCGCAGCAAAACTGCCTAGTAGAAATACCGGATATCTCATCATGCCAAGTAAGTTCATGTAGTCAGGTGGTGCAAGTGCGTTTATTGCATCTGTATACCTTGATGCCATTAAGCCTGAAAAAACAATTCGACCAGCATAGACTATACAGAAGCCGGCATATAACACAGCCAACGTATAGGTTTCCCGTGGCTTTAGATTCCGGCCAACAAAATGGGCGGCAATTATTAGAGCAAATGTAACGGAAACCCAATAATTGAAAGCTGTATCAATGTGTTCAATTGAGATAAATAGAAGCTCATGGAGTCCTTGCTGATCAATTTCCTGTCCGTCCATTTTCCTACTTCCTATATCGAATGTTATTAATGTAGCTCTAACCTAATTGTTATATGCCGGTTTCTATCTCAACGAATTATCGATTTACTCTGTGGCAGTTAACACAACCGCCAGCAATTCGACCCGCAAAATAGTAGCTAGGCGGGTCTAGGGCTGCAGTATTGCGAGCCTGTTCGACGTCGGCTACAAAGTCTTGCATAAAGTCTTGGAGAAATGGGTGACTCGAGCCTGCTTCGCCTGCTTGTAGATTGGACGCGATCCGTTCAATGTTGCGTAAAGACCCCAACACTTGTTGCTGCGCCGCCCCCCCAATATTATTTTCCATCAACGCCTGATCTAACAGCTGAAGCTGGAATGCCATTTGATCCATGCTTGAGTGGAGTTCCTGACCGGTGACGTACTTGAAATCTGGCGGATAAGTGACCTTACGGACAATGCCCGCAAAATCGGCGCATCCACTAATAGTTAAAATGGTTGAGAACAATAGAACCATGCGTAGAGCGGTTTGAGTTCGTTGTATATTCATAGAGGTATATTTCTCAAAAAATGTTGAAAACTTATGGCTGCCAGATGGTCGGTTTCTAATTACATAGCGTCGTGAATAACAGAGTTGGTGAGGCTGATTTCTTTAATGATTTGTTTGTCATGTTTCGAATTCACCGGATCTAGTTTTGCTTAGGATGGCTAAAAGGAGTGGCTTGAATCCCGCTTGAATAATTTTAGGAGGAAATCGATGGCGCTTGTAGATTGGTTTTGCTGGTTCCATGGCGCAATTCTTGCCTGGGCCGCAGTAAGAACAATACCGAACAGGGCGCCGCGCTGGTCTTGCGGTGCCCTGTCATTCGCTTAGAATTTTTCGATCAGATCCTCCCTGAACGTAACTCCGAGGCCTGGGCCCTGAGGCACTTTAATTTGTCCGTCCGCTTCTAGAACGGGCGGGTTCTCGAAGACCTGCCAGCCCTCGAAGATATCCGCGTGCGGCGGTTCGTGAATGAACTCAGTTATCGGTGCGTTTGGCATGGATGCGATAAGGTGGATTCCGCAGATATTGACTAAGCGCCGTTCAAATGGCGCCGAGTGCGGCGAGACTTGTCTGTTGTATGCTGCTGCGAGGGTCCCGACAGTGCGGGACATTAGAGGTCCTATATCGCCTATCTCCGGCATGAGGACGTCGAAACATCCTTGCTCAAGAAGCCATCTGAACTCATGGATACCCCAATTTGCCTCGGCGCCGGCCATAGGCATAGCAAGGAGTTTGTTCAGCTCCGCCAATTGCTCGTAGTTGTAGCGGGGCAGTGGCTCCTCGAGCCAATATACGTTGAGCCGCTGGTACTCCATCGCCGTGTCGTAGGCACGCTTAAAGTTCCAGAGCGTAGGGTCTTCACCATTGGCGTCTGCGTCGCCGGGTGCCTTGTTGCCATCGCAAAGGATGTGAAAGTCATCGCCCACTGCGTCTCGAACCAACTCCACGACGCGGATATCCTCTTCCATCGTCCTGAACCCGGAACGTATTTTCATGGCGCGCCAGCCGGCCTCTTTGAGTCCTATGGCGATTTCGACCCTGTCTTCTACAGTGCCGATGCCCCACATAGCCGCGTAGGGCAGGACTCGGTCGCGCCCACCGCCCCAGAGTTTGTAGAGCGGTAAATCTGTTGCTTTGCCCAGCAGATCCCAAAGCGCGATCTCTACCGCGGCGCCCCATCTGCGCTGCGGACGATATAGCGCCTTGGCATGCTGATTGATATCAAAAGGGTCTGTACCAACGAGTAGCTGTTTCACGTACTCGATGTTCTCTGGAGGGATCCCGGGGCCGATGCCCACTAGGCCTTGATCCGTGTGCACTTCAGTCACGGTGAAATTGCCAATTTGAACGTGTAGCCCACCACGGGGAGTATCGACGCGTCGGGCAAGGATGCCCTTGTCTTCGATTAGCTTGATCCTGATCAATCGGATATCAGTGATCTTTAGGCGTGCCGACTGTGCCGCCAGCGCAGCCTGTGGCAGCATCAATGGCATTGTTGCAAGGCCGGGCAACTTGGTTAAGAAATCTCGTCTACGCATCGCGGCTTCCTGTCTGTAGTCAAATTAGTAGAATTACCATATGATTTTTATTGTTTCTTTTCAACTACAACCGAGATCGGCCCATTATTAACTGACTGATCTTCTGTCACTTTCATGGACACTTTATGCGCGCGGCTTTCTATAGCTTTCGGGTTATTGATAACCCAAAGAGAACCGGCGGGTCGATGAACGGCGCTAAAGAGATTGTGGTTGAACGTGTGTTTTTACTAATGTTCTTTTCGGAACATAACGCCATTGATAATAGGGGCAGTCGCAAAGCACTGCTTCATTCTTGATCTGTTTGCTATGTGCTTTTGTATAACTTTTAACGTCTTTTACTGCTCGAAGTCTAAGCCAAGTGAAGCTACTAGCTCGTAATAACCAATAAATATCATTAGAAAAAATACTACTATTACAATTTCATGTATATAACTCTTACTGTGAAAATAGTCTCTGTCTCGATGGTGAACAACATCCATAAGTTCATCGGCAAATCGAATAGATAGGAACGTGCCAACAGCGGAGAGGAAAACAACGGCCCAGTATGGATATGGCGTGATAAGAATGAGATGTAAAAGCGTTGTTAATTTCGTTGCTTCATAGTACTCAACGAAATAGAGCGACGAAACGACATTAATCAGTATCGCCAAAACCCAAACGGCAATCTCTGAAACGAACATGCGAACGCCAAATATCATTCGAAGTGGAAAATCCAGTAGGAACCCGGCGTCAGCGATTGGAGTACATAGAACAAAGAAAGACCATGTCAGTACAGACGCAAAACCCCCTGTCACTAAATCATATTTAATGCTGAGGTAGACAAAGTAACTTAACAGAAGGAGGCAGAGGAGAAAAAATTTGTAGAAGAGCTGTTTCTTAGGGTGTGATGCTTTTTCTTCGATAGAGGCCGTCATCTAATCGCTCTTAGCTTAAGTCGCTTCAATTAAGATTGTTGATTTGATTGTTATGTGTCGCTGCCGTCATCTCTATGCTGAAATTTAGGGTCTTTTCCATACAAAACGGCGATTCTCACCATTAAGTAAAGTAAGTTGTGATCCGCTAAATGAGTATGTTCGGACAGTTGATGTGCCCGCAGCGGTTAGAAACGAACTTCCGATTATATTATGTGTAACTGTTTTGTTTTCTTCGTCAATTTCGTAGGTTCCGTAGTATGCGGAATAACTAGACAAAAGTGCTCTAAGACCTTCGATTGGCATATCGTCAATTCTTCTATCTAGAATTTCCGAGCGGCCAAGTCTTTCAGATTGAAAGGACATATAACCATTGGCACTGTAGCTGATGGATCCAATCATTCCGACCGAGTTCTCTGGAACTTTCCAATTTCCTGACTCGTCAAGAACTTGTGAATGGACGAGTAGCCAGGTACCAATAAATTCATCTTTATCACTGGCGTTACTCGTTTGTGTGAATAGTAGAGCAGAAAGCAAAAATATGAATGTGTTTCTAACAGCCATTCTCAACCTCTCTTTGAGTTTTTCTGAGCTATGAAATACCACAAAAATGGTAACGTAAACAATAACCCATTTAGTATAAGAGCTATAACTATGGCAGCAGGGCCGACGCTAAGCCCTAAAAGAAGCTGAGTTAGTAATAAGCCAGGCACGAGAACTGGTTTCAAAACCTCAATGATGTAAATGCCCAACCCAAGTGGGGCTATTACAAACAATACTGAACCGAGTACAAACCCATAGATAGTCGACTTGATATATAGTCTGATCATTACTAAGCCATCCTACTTAATAGCCTATCCTACTAGCACCAATATCTTTGAATTCATGACTACTAAGACAGATTCAGACACATAACGCTCTTAATAATGCGGGCAGTCGCGAAACACTGCTTCCTTGTTGATTTGTTTGTTATGTTCTTAGTCGGTGATTTTTGGTCTCTTGATAGAGAAATAAAGCATTATGAGCATGATCATCGTAAATGGAAGATTAATCACAACTCCAGGGATCAATGGTGTGGCGCTTAAGGCCTTGAAAAATCCCATTTGATAGAAACGGGTAAAGTACTCAAGTGAGGCTAGAAGATAGAATATAGGAATCATTGACTTGTACCTAATACAGGCCAGTAAATATAGAAACCCGATGATTATTTGAGACAAGCCCCATAAGGCAAAAATAGAAACTATTGTGTTGCTAGCACCTTGGGAATACGTATCAAGAGGAATTTGCGCTATAGATTGCGCTCCGCCATCAGATGCAAACATGTGATGCTGGCTTCGCCATAATGTTATAGCGGTGAAAAGATAGAAGAACCAAAGGGTAAATCTGTGGCCTCTAAATTCATTATCTATCTTTTCAGGAAAGAGGTTTTTTAACACACTCGACTCCCATCTCGTATGAACATTGCGCTGCGAATAATAGAGTCAGCGTTAGCTGCCTCCTTTTTGATTTATTTGTTGTTGGCTACTTAACTCTACTATACCTTTTTCCACTGCACGGCAAAATTCTGGAACAAGTTTGTAAAGCATGTCGCTCTGTTCATTCCAATGTGGAATTCCACTCGGATTGTCTTTCAAGAAATTGACTAGATATTCAGTCTCTATTCTAGGGGATTTAATATTGGCTTGGGTAGCGACTCCGGCAACGCCAGCAAGAAAAAGCTCTAGAAATAGCATTTTTATCCGTTGTGCTTCTCCCTCTGTAAGGTCAGTGCCTGAATTTGCTTTAGCCAAAAGGTCAGCCAAATCAGGATCTGTCATTAATGCTTGTCGAAAACGGGAATGTCCTTCAATTGTTCCCAAAGTAGAAGCGGTCTCAACGGCAACTCGTGCATGTCTCGTCTGCACTGCCAAATACAATAACGTAGCGATTACAGCTATTGCTCCTAAAACTTCACCTAAGGCTCCAATCGCATCCCAATTCATTTTTATTCCCCAATTCTCATGGTTCTTATTGTCCGTCTTCGGTTAGCAGTCAACGCTTTGAAACACATAACGCCCTTAATAATATGATGGTGCGAAGCATCATTCCTTTTTGATTTGTTTGTTATGTGTCGATCGCCCAGATAATAACGTCTGGTTTCGTCTGATAAATCACACCAACACTAATTGTTAATGCCTAGAACGCCGTTCTCCATTGTTCTGTGTCGATGAACCACCGTTCTTCAATAATCTTTTCGCCATTAAATTTGAACAGTACAGATAACTGGGAAGCAGATATTTTCTCAGATTTCCATTCAAGAATTGACACAACCTCATTCCCTTGTTCGATCAGCCGTAGATTAGTAATTTCGAATCCAGGCGGGAGAATATCGCCAAGACCATCCAGTGCGGAGCGAAATGCGTCTCTGCCTTCAAGGATGTCCGATTGCCCTGGCATGACGAATATCATGTCATCCACGTAGTCGGCGACAAGTTTATCAAAATCACCAGTACCAACCGCGTCCCAACCCCGTTGTACTATTTCAGCTAGACTCATGTTCGTGTACTCCTTCCACCATTTTATTGTTATTGATTCGCGCACGATTTCTAACTAGAAACATAACGCCCTGAATAATAGGCGCGTAACGCGCGCGTCCTTTTTGATTTGATTGTTATGTGTTGCGCATATCTCAACATTTGGCTTCAGTCAGAATCGGTAATAGATGATTTCTTTCTTATATCAAACATAAATCGGAACGCAGCAATTATCCCTGCAAATTCTGCGATGCCAATCACAGAAGGAAGCCAGTATTCGATAGATGAGCTTGCTCTATTCCCAACGTTGCTGGCCTCAGCAAAAAAGCTATAAGAGGCATACGCTAAGATAAGAGCGAACACCCCAAATAGAGAGCTTACGATAAACATTTGGGATTTTGAAAGTTCTTCGCCAACCATATATGCAATGATTAAATACCCACTCACAACCGTAAAGTACAGGGCCATAGCAGTCATAGCATAACCTAGAAGGCTGAACGTCAATTCTGCGGTTTCAAATTCTGTCATGGAACTCCTTTGCTAAATTGGTCAAACTGTCATCGTTTTGGCCATTGAATCAGTACCTGAAATATTAATGGATTCAGGAACACTGCTTAACTTTACGAAACACATAACGCCCTTAATAATAGAAGCAGTCGCAAAGCACTGTTTCCTTTTTGATTTGATTGTTATGTGTCACTTGCACGGGTACTTGCCGATAACATTTCTTGTTCGATATATTTTTCGAATTCCCCTGTGAAACTCTCTTCCCCGCCTTTTTCCCACCATTGTCTAAATCCCATGCTACTCGTCCAATATTTAGCAACAAAGCGGAATTCGTGAAAGTCCTCATCAGAAATCGCATCATTCCTATGCATAAAGTATGCGGTGGATAGGTGCCAGCATGCTTTCTGGCAAAGGTTCGAAAACTGTACATAATCTTCTTTTGAGAGCTCTTCCAGTCCTTGGCGACCCCTTATCATTATGTCATTGAGATTCGGGTTTTCTATTAATAAGTCGCCAAAATTTATTAACTTTTCAGTAAGTCTTAGTTTTGAATCTATCCGAGAAGCCTTGGTGCTTGCTCTAACTTGAGACCCAACGTAAACCAATGAAGCGATAACGCCTATCGCGCCAAGCATTTCAGATATTGCACCTATTGCATCCCAATTCATCTTTCATCTTCCGCGATGTTTAACTGCACACATAACACCATGCTAAGGGGCAGCCGAAACGCAGTGTAGGCTGTCCCGCGGAGGCCCGAAAGCCCGAAGCGAACTTGAGCAACTTGCTATGTGCTTTGCTTTCAATCATGAGTTTTTCTAAAACAATTTCCTTAGCTTTTCGATTATAAAGATAAATAGCAATAGAGAACCAATAATTAGGGAGAGCGCACCCAGAGGAAGAAAAAAGCTTTCATGAAGAAAACCATCTTCATCTACATATTGGTAAAACGTATTTTCTAAAAACAAAAAGGAAACTCCAGCCAATAGAAAAAATAGCCCTGAAAATAAAATTTTATGTTCCATTCGTTTCTTGGACATAACGCTATGAATAATGGGGACGCGTGGCGCCTCCCTTTTGATTTGATTGTTATGTGTTGGCCAAACTATATGGATGCCTCTGCTTTCATTTACTACAGCAAGCTATCCAGTTCAGCCTTTTGTTTCTTAGTGAGCTTCGAGCATACTTGTTCATACGAGTGTCGCACAAGACTATCAACCTCATCAGCAGGTACGTCGGAATCTAGTTTTACACTAATCCAGTACCGCGAATCTAAGTGGGAGCGATGACTAACGCCCTCATAGTGCTCACGTAAAAATAGTACTCGATCTGGAACACACTTCAGGATTACGCCCTCGGTTCCTCGAATTGACATGATTGCGAACAATTTGTTCATGACTTTGTAGATCAAAACATTAGGTATGGAGGCTCGCGGAGGAGCCATCGGCTTAGGTATAGCCCCTGGCTGAGCTTCAATGGATGCAAGCAAAGCGATCGAGCTATTGCTAAGTACTATTCCATGGCGATCGGCGATTTCCCTACCTGTTTCATGCGTGCTTTCATTCATTTGATCTTATTTGATCCTTAAAGTAATTAGCCTCGATGTTGATACTTCGAAACACATAACGCCCTGTAGTAATACGAGCAGCCGCGTAGCGCGTCCTTTTTGATTTAATTGTTATGCGTTTTATGCAGCAGACATGCATTTCATTTCACGTTTGACGATGGAACGAACGGCTGGAAACCACCGTACGTCATCCGTTGAGCATCAAATCCTGTATTGGACACAGCCATCAATTCTTCCATTCGTGGGTCGGCTGCTACCTTCTGGTTGACTAGATCACGCGCCTCACGAGAATCAAAAACCACCCATCCGAACAAGATGGCTTCATCTTTCGTGGCGGCAACGAACTCAATGAACGAGCGAGTTCCCTCCAAAGCTAAATCGTCCCCAACACATTCCCAATAGTCGAGTGCGCCATGTTCCTTCCAAATCTCTGCGACCGTTGCAACTAAACTCTTGTACTCGTCAAGTCGATCGCGGGGAATGGGATGGACAAACCCGTCTATGTACTGAGGCATATCAGTTCCTTTATCAGTCGACGCAGAATTTAGACTGCACACATAACGCCCTTAAAAACAGGCGCGGAACGCGCGTCCTTTTTGATTTGATTGTTATGTGTTGGCTGAAGCCCATTTCTCTTCTAGTTTGCCGCATAAATAAAGAATCCGCCGATGATTCCGTAGAATAACCCAAGAATGCGACCATATGGCGAGAATGTTTTCAGCTCCCAGGATACTATTTCTTTGAAATCTGAAGGTGGCAACAATAGACAGATAATTCCACCTGCTAGGACAAATAGTGAGAATATTTCAAAGAAGGCGGGGAACTTCGACGTAGATGACGAATAATAAAGAGCCACTGCTAAGAAAAGGCTAAGGACTACGGAGCCATACTGAAATGCGGAAGTTAAGAAGTACTTGCGGCCAAAATCGAAACCAATCTTCGGTTTGATCAGAAGCACAATCGCGGCCATAACTGTGGCGATGCCAAGTAGGATGAAAGTATACATCGTAAGTTTTACTCCATAGTATTTACGGGTCTTTCAATACATTCCTGCTATTCGGTACTTCTAAACACATAACGCCCTTAACAATAGGGGCGCGTAGCGCCTCCTTTTTGATTTGATTGTTATGTGTCTTGTGCACAGTTCATAATGCCCTATATTGGCGAAATTGCTCAATTGATGTCATTTTTTACTAACTCGCCAGTGTGGAAAAGATATAACACATTGAAAATAAAGTAAAAAATCTCGGTGGTTCGTTTCTTGCACTATCCTTAGATTCATGCCCACATTACTCGAGGACTCAGTTTTGGAAATAGATCAAATTATTATTGTAGCGCTAATAGTTTCTCCCTGGCTGGTTGGTGGTTATTTCGACTACCGAACTAAGATTAAAACCCTAGAGGCCAAGTTTGACGCCTCAGAACGATCAAATTTGCTCGAAGAAAATAAAAGTATCAAGCACCGACTTGAAGTTTTAGAAGCAATCGTTACAGATAAGGGTTACGAGATTAGCGATAAGATTTCGAAGATTAAGTAAGCATATGATTTAGCCTATTCCCCCCTATCAGTATGCACATACGTTAGGCGTACACATAACGCCCTTAATAATAGGTGCGCAACGCGCGACCTTTTTTATTTGTTTGTTATGCAGCAGATTCCTGCTGGATGTTCCAACCGGGGAATACTAGTACTGCAGGATGGCAATGTAGTGCCCGGGCCAAAACTTTAGCTCTTTCGACGCCAAGCTGAACTCTACCATTCTCTATAGCGGAGATAGTTGATTGTGGGATTCCACTAACGTCAGCTAAGTCATTTTGACTTAGTTCTTGAAGCTCCCTAAGAATCTTGACAGATTCACCGACGGAGACTTCGATGGAGCGCTTGGCTATACGATAATCATTCATGTTACTTCCTCCGATAGTCATGGGGTGTAACGTTCTCTACTTGAACTAAAACTCTATCTTTTTCGACTTTGTAGATGACCCGGTATTGAAGGTTCAATCTAGAGGATCGAAAGCCTTTCCATTCACCGGATAACGATTCGTCTCTAAACCCCTTGATACTTCTTAAGCCAGAAGGCCCAGAAATGGAAACAATATCTTTCCATTTTTCATATCGCTTTAATACTTCTGCAGGAGCCCCGGAAAGACTTTTTGAAACGCGTTTATGTTCGTAGATTGCCCACATACCATAAAGAGTATATATACTAATTATGGTATGTCAAATAGTATCACTGAGAGTGCGGAATATGCTGCATAACGCCCTTAATAATAGAACCGGCCGTGAAACTCAGGTTCCTTGTTGATTTGTTTGTTATGTTTCGGCACCTCTGTGCCTTAATGTTCCGATTCAAATTGCTTCCGCTGGCTTTCCACTGCTGCCACATAATCATGCAACAGCAATCCTTTGCTTGTTTCCCATAAAGTTCGAAACCCAGGGCTTCGCGAGTACATATTGAAGTAGAGAATAGTAGTTGTCCAAAGCTCAGTATTCTCAACTTGTTCAGATCGTCTATATACGATTTGCCAAGCCTGTAACAATTGCATGCCCAAATAGTCAAATCGTAATCTGTCGGTCTCATCTAATTGATCTATGTCTTTCAAGCCCCGTGTCCAAAGCTCTGCAACATCACGATTGGCAACGATTTCTTCAATCCAGCGACTAATATCCGAATTTGTTCCCTCGAAAGCAATTGTTTTAGCTGATTCTGTATCTAATTTAAGCTGACGAGTGTTCTGCCGGATTTGAGTGGCAAGATAAATAAGAGTGACTACAACCCCGATTCCGCCTAGAAAGTCTCCTAGATTTCCCAAATTTTCCAGCATTTTTATATTTTCCCTCTATATGAAATTTGTTTTAGTACTCAATAGATGTATGTAGTTTGAATTTGTTCCGATATTCGAAGAGAAACATAACGCCCTTGTTAAGGGGTGGGTTCGCCGCGCTTGGTTTGCGGATAAGATGACTTAGCCATAGCCATCCGCAAAGTAAGTGTGGTGAGGCCATCCCGTTGAACTGTTTGTTATGTTTCGTTGGCACTTGCTCTCCTGTCAGACATAAACATCAAGCCGGCTCCGATCATTACAAGGTCGATCACTAAGTTCACGAATTCAATGCCTTGATATGGCTGAAATCCTATCGAATCATTCAGCAGCCCAAACTCTCCGTAAAGTTCGATCGCCAACTTGGTAAATCCAAAGATTACATATGACATTCCCAACATGGAAATCACGAATACAAAGTTAACTAAAATTAATTGGCGAAAATCTAGTTTATTGCCTACAACATATGCAACAGTAAAATACGCGGCTAACATAGAGACAAAGACAGCAAATGCAGCCAGTCCATTTCCCATAGCTAAGCTTGCGTTCTCTAGTAATTCAGCTTCATTCATGATTTCGCACTACTTCAATAAGAAACATAACGCCCTTAATAATAGGAACAGTCGCGCAGCACTGCTTCCTTTTTGATTTGTTTGTTAGATGGCATCATAACCAACGTCGGACTTGAGCCTTATAGCTCAAATAGTCATCGCCAAACCTTGATTCCAAATATTGTTCCTCTTCCATTATGACGAACCGATCTAGAAGGGCAATCATCAGTATTGGAATTAATAATCCCGACCAACTAAGAGTAGCCATTGCCAATCCAAAAAAAATTGTGAGCCAACCCAAATAGATTGGGTTTCTAGAATAAGCGAAAATGCCCTTAGTAACGATATGGGTTGTGTGTTTCCTTGAGTCTACGATACTGGTTCCTTTGATCATCATGGGGATGTAACCTAGTAACAGGATAGCTGCACCCAAAGCCATTACCCCGCTTCCGGCTCTATCAATTAGGTCGAGAACCACTGGTTCAAAGTTCATTGGCCACAATTCAGTAACGAGTCCTTGAATTGTTATACAACACAAAAGAATGACTCCTGGATGAATTATTCTAAAAGACTTGTTGCTAGCGTCACTTGAAAACATCTTCGATTCTACTTATGCCTTCTAACGCCATTAATAACAGGAGCAGTCGCGAAGCACTGCTTCCTTTTTGATTTGATTGTTATCTGCCTTTCAAATCTCTATCTTGCAGCAAATATTTACGCAGTTCTCTTTCGACTCTCATTACATGCAGAATATAGACAGAGCCTTCTGTGTGGCGATAGAACACTCTGCAAGGACCGGCGATGACTTCCTTATACTTTGATGGGGAGAGCTCAGGAACCTTTCTCCCAGAAATTGGTGATTGGCCCAGTAAATCTACACGCTTAAACACCGCACGAACGAGATTCTGAGCCGCATTGAGCTTGTCCAAAGCTATGTATTCGGCTATCTCGTCTAAGTCCTCTAGAGCTGGCTCAGTCCAAATTATTTCAGCCATTTGCCTAATTTTTCTTCGGCTTCATGGTGGCTGAAAACACGGCCTTCCTGAACTGCGGTCTCGCCTTTAGCGATCCCCTCAAGAATTTGTATTCGGCTCTGCATCATCTCATAGTCACCGACATCTAAGAGGTATGCGGATGGTTGACCATGCTCAGTTATAAGAACGGGTTCTTTGGAAGCACGTAAATCCGCAAGGATTTTTGTAGCTTGTCGCTTTAAGGTCGTTACAAGTTCTGTTTTCATAGAGTGATACTATTCTATCACTTTAAATTTGGCAAGATATTGGTGCAGATAGCGCCGTGAATAATAGGGGCGCGTAGCGCATCCTTTTTGATTTGATTGTTATGTGTTGGTCGTAATTCAAAATTGCTTTTGGCTAACGGCTGCTCTCGGTTAGTAGCGGTTATCATAAAACCTGTTCTGTCCTTAATTCTGTATTGCCGGTACCTCGAAATACTTAGAATACTACTATTGAGCACCTTGAAATTGGTTTTCCGGATCAATTTTGCATTCGTTAATAATTTGGGGAGCTGTATTGAGACCCAGACTAATCCAACATTCGTTGTAAAACGAACAAGCACAGATTGTAATTTTATATTCGTCAGATGCCACGCTGGCCCTCCGGATCAAATCACTGGGCGCTTTGATTGAAAAGACCGGCATTTCATCCCCATCCGGCAGGACATATCCCTGGGGCGCGGCTGTATTGCTGATCTCCGAAATGCTTTTTTCATCATCACCTTCAAGAGGAATGTGGGACAGAAACTCGTGCCAAAAGTGTAGATATTCCCCCTGGTCTTGGATCGTGAAATACCCTAACGCCGCTGGACCAAGGCCCTTATTCATGATCATAAGTTCGAATTCGCCATCAATCTCATCATCGTTGATGCTAAGTCTAGAATTTGTTTCTATCCAAACTGACGGTTTGACGCTTAACCTAGCCTGCTCTCTCATGAGACTTGTCTCATAGACGGCGACCACTACTGCCGCAATTGCCATTGCAACGGCGACAAATGAAATAATCAATTCGAAGTGCTTTTTGGCGTAACTGGTTAAGCTCATCGTATCTCCTGTTCAGTGAACACTGACCCCATTTTTCATACCTTTCTGCACGGGTCCTAATCTTTAATTGGGGCATATAGCGCCTTTAATATTAGGGGGGTTTATTGGCCAGAAGCCGACGCTTCGAAACACATAACGCCCTTAATAATAGGAGCAGCCGCGTAGCGCTGCTTCTTTTTTGATTTGATTGTTATGTGCCGTCTGATTCATGTTTCGAACCTAGCCTGCGTTAAACAAGTACCTAAGTACCAGAATAATTAGAAAACCGAGCAGTGGCAATGCGCAGACACCCAATAAAGATCCTGAGCTTCGCCTGAGCACACTTAGACTCTGAGGTATGTTGTAGCACAAAGCTGCACTCATTGAGTACAAGGATATGCTGAGAACAATTAGAGATTGAATTCCGGTAATCTGCCATGCTTTGGCTATTGTCCCGAACTGAGGGCTGCCAGCGGCCAATACCAACACTAGAACGAATAGTCCGGCCAGGCTGAAGCAGATGCTGAGTATGGCGTTGCTAATGTTACTCACCTTTGATTGCAGGTTTCACTGTCAGTGCACATAACGCTTTGAATAATAGGGGCTGGGCGCAGCCCAGACTCCTTTTTGATTTGATTGTTATGTGTCATTTTGTACAATTTTAAATTCTTGGACTTGGTTATCTAACGTATCTTGAGCGCTCAATTCGTGGTTGTTCGTTTAACGAAGAGATTCCGAAATGCTCTTTCATATCATCAGGCATGTTATTCATATGGATTGTATAGATTTGACCCGCCAAATCATTGCGAGACATCCAGCTTTCTGCTCCTTGCTCTAGACTAGACCACGCTTCATCTGGAAGATGACCTGCTTTCCAGTACCTAAACGCCGCATGCATGACTGCAGGTTCCATATATATTACGTCAAACAATTGCGAGAATTCCGTATCAGTAAATGTGGGTGATTCATCACGGAGTGCACGATTCTTAATCTCAGTAAGTTCTGGACTTGATGATTCAAACCTTCGTATTTCATTAAACATTTCAATTATTGTCATAAATGCGGTTGCTTCGCGAAGGTGTTGCTCTTCTAGCAGCATTTGATCATTTTGCTGTATCTCAATAATGAGAAAAATTATCCCTACAAGCACGCCCAAGTTTGCAAATAGTGAAGCTGCCTGATTGTACTCGCTGAATTTATTCATATTTTTGAATTTTGCACTTTGTACGCTGCACACATAACGCTTTGAATAATAGGGGCGCTTGCGCCTCCTTTTTGATTTGATTGTTA